>WNGE01000432.1_pt1 | contig 89329 bp, 84 predicted proteins | sample 5400651 | NCBI WGS metagenome assembly WNGE01 (sample SAMN13153370, study PRJNA577476) | soil metagenome | isolation source: 60 cm soil or saprolite under grassland replicate 2 | place: USA:California | collected 2016-06-15 | reverse complement strand
TGGGGCGCGACCTCGGCTTGCCCGTCGTGCCGCGCGCCATGGTGTGCATCGACATCTCCACCAATCAGGGCCGCGACACGGTAGGGTCCCTGGTCTGGTTCGAGGGCGGCCGGCCCCGCAAGGCTGAGTACCGCCGCTACCGGATCAAGGGGGTAGAAGGGATCGACGATTTTGCCGCCATGAAGGAAGTCGTGACCCGATTCCTGACTCGGCGTATTGCGGAGAACATACAGATTCCCGACCTGATCGTGATCGACGGCGGCAAGGGCCAGCTCGCGGCGGCCGTCGAAGCAGCGCATGCCCAGGGGCAAGAGCGACTGCCGATCGTCAGCCTCGCGAAGCGGGAAGAAGAGGTCTTCCTGCCGGGCTCCGGCGAGCCGCTGCGGCTGTCGCGTCGCAGCCCGTCACTCAAGTTGTTGCAGCGCGCGCGCGACGAGGCGCATCGCTTTGCGGTCACCTACAGCCGCAAGCGCCGCGCGCAGCGGACGATCACCTCGGAGCTGTTGCGGATCCCCGGCATTGGCCCGGCGCGCCGCCGGCTGCTGCTGGAGCGCTTCGGGTCACTCGCCGGCGTACGCACTGCCACCCCCACGGAGATTGCCGCGCTCCCCGGATTCTCGACCAAGCTCGCCGACCGCATCCTCGACCGGCTGCATCCCCCCTCCCCCCGCGCGTGACCACCTGGACGTTGGAGTGTTCGGCGTGCGATCCCGTTCGCACCTGCGATGCCGACGGCTTCCCCGCGGTGTGCGAGGCCTGCGGATCGCCGTACCTGGTGCGCTACCCCGTGCTCCCGCCTCCCGAGGCAAAGAATCGATTGGGCGGGGGACGGCAACGCTGGACCATGTGGCGCTACGCCGGCTGGCTGCCCCTGCGCGACGGCGAGCACCCGGTCACACTCGGCGAGGGCGGGACGCCGCTGCTCAAAGCGGAGCGAGTCGCCGCGCGCCAAGGGTTCGACCAACTCTGGGTCAAGGACGAAAGCACGAACCCCACGGGATCGTTCAAGGCCCGAGGACTGGCCGCCGCGGTCACGCGTGCGGTGCTGTCGGGCGCCAAGGAATTCGTGGTACCGACTGCGGGGAATGCGGGCATCGCGCTCGCGGCGTACGCGACCCGCGCGGGTGCCTCGGCGCGCGTGTACGCGCCCGCCACGACGCCGCGCCCGATCCTGGATCAGATCCGCGCGTTTGGCGCAGATCTGATCCTGCTCGATGGTCACATCGGCGACTGTGGGATCGCGGCACGGCTGCATGCCGACACCACCGGTGCCATCGACGTCTCCACGCTGCGCGAGCCGTATCGCATCGAGGGCAAGAAGACGCTCGGTCTCGAGTTGGCCGAGCAGTTGGGGTGGACGCTTCCCGACGCGATCGTCTATCCGACGGGCGGCGGGACGGGCCTGATCGGGATGTGGAAGGCGTTCCAGGAGCTGCGCGACAGCGGCTGGGTGCACGGGCCGTTGCCCCGGATGTACACGGTACAGGCGAGCGGCTGCGCTCCGGTGGTGCAGGCATTCGAATCAGGCGCCGACCGATGCGAGCCGTGGCCCGATCCCAAGACCGTCGCGGCTGGCTTGCGGGTGCCTTCGCCCCTGGGTGACCGGCTCATGTTGCGGGCGCTGCGCGACAGCGGGGGTGGCGCTGTCGCCGTGAGCGACGAAGCTCTGGCGGCGGCCGCGCACGAGCTGCAGGTCGCCGAAGGAATCGACGCATCGCCGGAAGGTGGAGCGGCCTTGTCAGGCGCCGTCGCGCTCAAGAACCGAGGCGTGCTGCGTCCCGAGCAACGCGTCGTGCTCTTTAACACCGGTGCCGGGTGGCTCTACAGAGCCTAAGCCGTTTATATTTCGGTACTTCGGCCCATGCGCATCGCCATCCTCGATCCAGCTGCCGGCATCAGCGGCGACATGACCCTCGCGGCTCTGCTCTCCCTCGGCCTGCCGGTCGAGTGGCTCGAGGAGCTACCGGGTCGGCTGGGGGTAGGGGATGTGCGCGTTACGGTTCGGGACGTCCGCCGCGCCGGGATCATATGCAAGCAGGTCGAGTTCGCGATTCCTGCACAGCCGCATGGACGCCACGTCGGCGAGCTGCTGCGGCTGGTCGAGAAAGCGCCGGTATCCGACTGGGTAAAAGAGCGCGCCCTGCGCGCCTTCCTGCTGCTGGGTGAGGCCGAGGGGCGCGTGCACGGAGTGGGGGCCGAGGAGGTGCATCTCCACGGGCGCATGGACGGCTGCCGGTGCCGGCGCCGGCGACGGCGATCCTGCTCGAAGGGTTCGAGATCGTGGGGGCGGGGGGGGGGGACGGTCCGGTGGACGGCGAAGCCACGACGCCAACCGGCGCGACCCTGTTGCGCGTTTTGTCCGCCGGTGCGCCGCCCGAGCGGTGGCGCATGGTCGGCAGCGGCTGGGGAGCGGGTCAGCGCGACCCGAAGGACTATCCGAACGCGTTGCGGATCATGGTTGCGGAGGCGGCCGCTGAGGCGGGCAGGGTGGTACTGCTCGCGACCGATGTGGACGACATGAGCCCAGAATACGTCGAGCCGTTGCGGCAGGCGCTCGTTGCCGCGGGTGCGATCGACGTCCAGACGTGGCCGGTGCAGATGAAAAAGGGGCGCCAGGGCTTCCGGGTCGAGGTCATGGCCCCGGAGGCGCTCGCGGAGGCCGTGACGGCGGAGCTGTTTCGTCACAGCACGACCGCCGGCGTGCGGCGCTGGCTCGCGGAGCGTGCCACGCTGCCGCGCCATCAGCTGACGGTGCGGCTGGACGGCGTCGCCGTCCGCGTCAAGGTGCTGGATGGTGGCAGCAAACGGGTGAAGCCGGAGTATGACGATGTGTTGGCGGCGGCAAAGGCCTTGGGGCGGCCGCCGATCGAGGTGGCGCGCGCCGTGGAGCGCGACGCCGAGGCTCTTATCGCGAAAGCCAAGGAGTGAACGTGCGAACGGTTCGGAATGTGGCGGTATTGCTGTTGATGGCTGCGCCGCTGCTGGCGCAGTCACCGAAATGGGCGGCGGCCAGGTGCGACATCAAGCCCGGCCATTATCTCGTCAACAGCGGTCTCCTCTACCTGCAGAGCGCGAGTAGCACGCGGTTTGAGGATCAGAAGGCCAAGGATCTGCGCGACGCGCAGCGCGTGTTGACGCAGGCGTTGACCACGGGGAGTCAGGAGAAAAACCCGGCCGCGTGGTATTACCTGGGCCGCTACTACATCCTCGTGAACGACGCGCAGGGTGCCGATACGGCATTCGCCCACGCCGAGGCGCTGAAGCCGGATTGCAAGGACGACATCGCGACGTGGCGCCGCGTGGTGTGGGTGCCGACGTTCAATGCCGGCGTCGCGGCATGGCAGGCGAACAACATCGATTCCGCGATCGCGTCGTTCCGGCGCGCCAACGCGATGCTGCCGAACGAACCGACCGGGTTCAAGTACATCGCGACGCTGTTCTTCAATACCGGGCAGACCGACTCCGCGCTCTTCTATTTCCGGAAGGCGGCGGATATCGCGGCGACGAACCCCAAGTTCGCGCAGGACCGCAAGGATGTGCTGTTCAACCTCGGGCGCATTCAGCAGAGCGTGCAGAAATTGGCCGAAGCCGAGGCCACGTATCGCGAGTATCTCGCCCTCTATCCCAACGATTCTGAAGTATTGGCGGCACTGGGCAGCGTGGCGATGCAGCGTGGCAACAAGGACAGCGCGTTCGCCATCTATAAACAGATCATTGCGCGCGGCGATTCGATGGGCTACTACGCGCTGTATCGCGCGGGCGCCGAGATCGAGGGGAGCGTACCGGAGGAGCCCGATACGGCCGCAGCGGGCAGCAGCTGCCGCAGCACCGCGCGGGCGAGCCGGCCCGCGCTGACGGCGGTGCGCATTCGCGCCCGCTGCGATTCGGTCACGACCGGCATGGCGAAAGCGTACATCAGCAGCTCGCGGGAGGCGTTCAGTCTGGCCGCGCAGGCGCTCGATGCGAGCCTGAAGCTGAATCCGTATTATCGCGAGTCGTTGATCCATCGCGCCAACACGGCGCTGGGGATGCATGATTCGGTCACGGCGCTTGCGATGTCGCGGCGGCTGCTGGCGGTGGATCCGATGAACCGGACGTCGATCCGCATCATGGCGTTCTCGCAACAGCAGAACGGCAAGATCGATTCGACGCTGCATTACCTGCGGATCGGCGACTCGACGCTGGTCGCGGAGGTGGCGGTCGCTCAATTCGATTCGACGGATCTGGGCCGAGACGTCAAAGGCACGGTCACGAACTCGCGCACGACGAAAAACGCGCCTTTCAAGCTGATCTTCGAATTCGTGAACGTGGGTGGGCAAGTAGTCGCCACCGACACGGTGCAGGTGGGCGCACTCGACCCATCAGCGAGCCAGGCGTTTGAGCTGAAGCCGAGCGGCGTCGGGATTGTGGCGTGGCGCTATCGCAAGCAGTGACGATTGACACGGGGCGGGATGTGGACACACATTCCGCCCAGACCGCGGGCGTAATTCAGGGGTAGATCCTGACGTTCCTGCCAATAATCTAGGCTCACGCGGCGCTACGACGCCGGCAGCGCCAGCCGCGTCCTTCCCGGAAGGGCCGCCAGCGGTCCGAACAGGAATCCCTGCGCCAACCGGATGCCCAGCCCCTGTACCACGGCCAGCTCCGCCGCCGTCTCGACGCCCTCCACGATGAGGGGCACCCCCGCGTCAGTCGAGAACTTGGCGACCGCTCCGATGAGCTGGCGCTTGATCTGATCGTTGTCCGCGCCCCGGGTCAGCTGCATGTCGAGCTTGATGAAATCCGGCTCGATCTCCGACACGACGCGCAGGCCCGCGTACGCCGAGCCCACGTCGTCCACGGCGACTTTGAAGCCGGAGCGCTTCAACAGCTGCACCGCCTGCCGGAAGGTGGGGAAATCGGTGATGGCGGCGCGCTCCGTGATCTCGAACACGACGCGACGCGCGAAGCGGCGGACGAACGGGCCGCTCGTGAGGGCCGGGTCGAACACGCACGAGGGCTCGAGGTTGACGAACATGAGCTGGTGGCGTTTCAGACGCGGCAGCCCGCGCAGGGCCCGCGCCCGGCACAGCCGTTCCAGCTGCCAGATCAGCTCCGCCTCGTAGGCGACCTGGAACAGGGTGTCCGGCGACTCGAGGGCTCCCTTGGGGCCGCGGCTGAACGCCTCGTAGCCGATGACCGACCGCGACGTGAGATCGACGATCGGCTGATACACGGTGGCGACCCGTTTCCGGTCGATGATGGCCCTCAGCTCGCGGGCGCGGGAGCGCCGCGTCCTCTCCTGCTCGGTAGCCGCGGCCGCCAACGCCTCGTCGATGGTGCGGTACACCAGGCGCTCCACCCGGACCGATGCGTTTTTCTTCATCACGGCGGCCCCGATGAAGTAGCCGAAGCGCCGCAGCAGCTCGGGGTTCATCGTATCGCCGAGGTAGGTCTCGAGGCGCTTGGACACACGGCGCTTGAGCACCAGCAAATCGGCGTTGGCAATGTTGCGCCGGCGGCGCGGCGGCGCCAGGATGAGGACGAAGATGTTGCCGTTCACCGTGAGCTCCGCCAGTGCATCTTCCTTGCGCAGCGCCGCGTCCTTGGTGGCCTTGAGGCAGGCCGCGACGCCGCGCACGATCTCGTCGAAGCTCTCCCAGCCGTAGATCTCCTCCAGTTTCGAGAACTGGGCGATGCTGACCGCGAGGAGGCCGACGCCCTTGCGTTGCGCCAGGACCTTGCGGATGTGTGGCAGCAGCGCCGAGAGCGTGGGCAGCGAGGTGACTGGATCGAACACCGCCGCCTTCACGTCTTTGGCGCGAGGAGTGTCGAGGAGGCGTCCCAGGATGCGGTGGAGGAAACCGACGGGTCCCTTCGGCATGGTCCTCAATACCGCACTCGCACGGCGCCCGGTCAATCGGCGATCAGAGCCAGCGCGACGCCGTTCGTCCACCACGGAGCAAGACAGCCAGCCTTGTCTCGCAACTCGTTGGAGACTGGTTATCTTAGAAGTCACGCGGGCGTAATTCAGGGGTAGAATGCCAGCTTCCCAAGCTGGACGTCACGGGTTCGAATCCCGTCGCCCGCTCTACATATTCCCTTCAGGGTCAGCGCCGCTGCGGACCCGGCGCCCCGCCTCCGACGATCACCGAGTCCGTGGCCCCGTTCGCGAGCAGATCGACCAGATCCCGCCGGTAGTAGGTGTCGGCGGGGTCGACCGCGGGCCACTCCCGGTAATGGTCCGGGGTGAACAGGCCGACCATGTTCGCCATGGCGCCGTACGACGTGTCGCGCGTGGGGTTGTCGAACACCCCTACCACGCGGTAACGATGCCCGGCCTTGAGGTACAGGCCTGCGCCACGAATCGCGAGCAGCTTGCGCGGGATCGCAAGCACATGCCCAAGTGAGTCGCGCTGCGACTTGACCTCCACGAGCGTCCTGCCGCTCGCGGCATCGACGAGCTTCACCAGCACGCCGTAGTCGTGGAGGTGACCCGTTATCACCAGGAGATGGCCGGAGAGCGGCGGGCTGAACTCGTAGCCGATCTCGAAATGGCCCGGGGGAACGTTGAAGCGGTTTTCCTCGGGGTTCGTCTGGATGTTGGCGTCCATATACACGGGGAGGACTGCGAGTCGTCTGTGACTCGGGGGCGCCATATATCAGGACGCGGTGGTGCGTCGAGTCGACCTGCACGTGCAACGGCGGCGGGAGGAGAGGCAGGGGGTGCTGCTGGGCAGCTGCGAGGATCAGTGGGAACGGGAGGAAAACGGACAGGCGCATTAGAAACAGACTCCAACGAATTGTCGGACGTCACCGCGGTGACTGGTCCTCTTTTTGCTTTTCGGTATTATGAAACCTTCCTGGGAGCTTCATGCGCGCGCTCCACGCCTTCACCACCATCGCCATCGGTAGTCTCGCCGTGTCCGGTCCGACACCGCTCCGTGTCCTGCGGGTCACGCCGGCGGATACCGCATCCGCGACCGCCGTCGTGTCGGTCACGTTCGACCGCCCGGTGGCCGGCTCGCTCGACGCCACCGTCGATCCCAAATCCATTTTCACGATCGCGCCTCAGGTGGCGGGACGGCTCGAATGGCGCGATCCGATCACACTGCGCTTCACGCCCGCCGCACCGCTCAATCCGGCCACCGCGTACACCGTCACGGTCAGCAACACATTCGCGGCGATGGACGGCAGCAAGCTCGACGCGCCGTATCGTTTCTCGTTTCGGGTGCATGGTGCGGTGCCGCTCACGGGCGCGCCCGCGGGACCGGATCAGGCGGCGGAGTACCTGAAGCCCGACGCGCAATTCGAGATCGTGTGGAGTACGCCCGTCGATCTCGGCACGATCAGCCAGCGCGTGTATATCGAATTCACCGGTGATTGCGCCGGCGATCGCGTGGCGCGGCTCAAGGCCGTCTCGCAGCGTCCTGTCAACGACAAGGACTCCTGGCGCTATCGCGAGGCGGGTGGGTGGCAGCGGCAACGCAGCGGGGACGCACTCCGGCGCGTCGTGCGGCTGACGCCGGTCGAGCCGCTCCCGCGCGCGTGCCGCGGCCACCTCGTCGTGCCATCGGAGCTGGACCCCGAGGGCACCAGCACGTACCTGCGCTGGCAGGTCGCCACTTACGGGCCATTCCGGCTGGTGAAGGTGGAATGCGGCTGGGGCAATTTCTGCCCGACCGGGAATGCCCGCGTACAGTTCTCGACGCCGGTGCGCGGCGCCGATCTGCTGCGAGGCGTGCACTTCCTGCCCCGGATCCCATTCGCCGTCGACGATACCAGCGACGAGTCCGCGTCGTGGACCCTCGAAGCTTCGCTGAAGCCGCGCACCGGCTACGCGATCGTCGTCGACACCCTGGTGCTGCGCGACGTCTTTGGCCAGAAGCTCACCGGGAATCCCGTCAAAGCATTCGCCACCACCGGCTACCCGGCCGCCGTCAACTACGACTACGGCATGTTCCTGGTAGAACGAAACGGCTATCGGACCTTCCCGGTCCATCACGTGAACGTCGACACGCTGCTCGTGACCACGGCCGCGGTTCCCGAGAGCCTCGAGGCGCTCGTGCTGCGCGCGCCGCCCTGGGGCCTCGGCGATGTCTGGACGAAACTCGCACCCACCGCGACGCAGCGCGCCCTCGCGGTCGAATCACGGCGCGACGTGCCGCTGCTGAGTGTGGTGCGCGCCCCGGTGTACGCCGCACGTCCCGGTGGCCCAACGCTCAGCGCGGTGCGGATCACCTATCCGGACAGCAGTCCTAAATCCCGGCGCCCGGCTCCTGTCGCCCTGTTGCAGACGACCGATCTCGGCATCACCGCGCGAGTCGGCGAGAACGAAGCGCTGGTGTGGGTCACCGGCGTGCAGGATGGCGTCCCGAAATCCGGTGTCGCCGTCGAGCTGCACGACCCATTCGGCCGCGTGCAGGCGCGCGGTACCACGAACCCACAGGGACTCGTCAGACTCGCCGGCTTCTCTCCCGATACGAGCGTTGAAGTCCAGCAACGGGGCTTTGCCGGCTACGTCTCCGCGCGCGCCGGCCTCGATCGCGGCGTCGTGCCGGTCAACACCTGGTCCGGCGACCTGGCGCCCTGGCGCTTCAACGTTGGATCGGCCTACGGGACCGCGCGGCTGCCTGTGGCCGCCACGGTCTTCACGGAGCGGGGCATCTACCGTCCCGGGGAGCCGGTCTACGTCAAGGCGATCGTGCGCACCGGCAACCTCGGCGCGCTCCGCGTGCCGGCAGCGAGCGACTCGCTGCGGTGGCTGTTCCGCGATCGCGAGGGCGGCGTCCTGCGCGACTCGATCGTCCGGCTGTCCACGTTCGGCACCGCCGCGCAGGCGCTGACGATCGGCAATGACGCGCCCCTCGGCACCTACAGCGTGTCGCTCCAGCTGAAGCGCGGCGACTGGCAGGACGTCGCCACCACGAGCTACCGCGTGGCCGAATACCGGCCGCCGGAGTTTCTCGTGAACGTGACGACGGACAGTGGCCCGCGGTTCAGCGGCGACTCGCTGCGCGCTACCGTCGAAGCGCGGTACCTGTTCGGCGCGCCGATGGCGCGCGCGGTCGTCAACTGGACGTTGAACGTGACGCCCGGGTCCGTGTGGGGCCTCGAGATCCCCGGCCTCGATCGCTACTACCTCGGCGAGAACGGCTGGTGGTGGGAAGATTGGGACCCCACGCGCTCGCAAACACGCAGCGTCACCTCAGGCGTCGATACCCTCGACGCGGCTGGGCATTTGACGCTCCGTGTCCCGCTTTCCGCGGTCGAAGGACGACCGGCCAACGCGCGCGTGCAAGCGACCGTCACCGACGTGAACCGTCAGACGGTCTCCGATGCCGCGACCGTCCTGGTGCATCCCGCGTCGTTCTACATCGCCGCGCGGCCGCTCGGCGCCACCTATTTCTGGACGGCCGGGACGCTGCAGGAAATCGCCGTACTCGCCGCCCGTCCCGATGGGCGTCATGTCACGGGCGTGCGCATCAAAGGCACCGTCGTACGCCGCGAATGGCATCGCGTGCAGCGTGCCCGCGATGGTGTTGAAGAACAGATCGGCGAATGGGTGGCGGACACTGTCGCACGCTGCGATCTCCTGAGTGCCGAGGCACCGGTGAGCTGCCGGTTCACGCCGTCGGCCGGCGGGACCTACATCGTTTCGTTCCAGGCGACAGACGAGAAGGGCCGCGCCGCCTCGACCAGCTTCTATCGGTGGGCGACGGGGAAGGACTGGATTCCCTGGAACGACGAGAGCCAGTTCAAGATGGATCTGATTCCCGACAAGACTCGCTACGCGGTCGGAGATACTGCCACGATCCTTGTCGCCTCGCCGTTCACCGATGCCGAGGCGTGGGTCACGGTGGAGCGCGAAGGGCTGATCGAGCAGCGGCGGATGCGGGTCGCGAGTGGCGCGACGTCGCTCAAGTTCCGGATCACCGAGGCTTACGCGCCCAACGCCTTCGTCTCGATGGTTCTGGTGCGCGGCCGCAGCGCGCCGCCCGGCGGCATCGCCGATCCGGGCCGACCCACGCTGCGCGTGGGGTACGTCGAGCTGCGTGTGACGCCGGAGGTGAAGCGGCTGACGGTCGATGTGAAACCGCAGGCGGCGGAATACCGGCCGGGGGAAAGCGCGCGCGTGCAGATCCGCGTGCAGGACGCCGCGGGCCGCGGCCGGCGCAGTGAAGTGACGCTCTGGGCGGTGGACGAGGGCGTGCTGTCGTTGACGGGCTACAAGACGCCCGATCCGCTCGACCTGCTGTACCAACCGCGCGGCGTCAGCCTCCGGCTCGCGAGCAACCTTGTCGCGATCGCGCCGCAGGTGCTCGACCAGGAAGGCACGTCGATCAAGGGCGAGCAGGAGCCCGGCGGCGGCGGCGGGCTCGCGGGCGGAGACATTCTGCGCTCGCGCTTCAAAGCCACGGCGTTCTTCCTCGGCGCCGTCGAGACCGATTCGAGCGGCGTCGCCACGGCGACTGCGAAGCTGCCCGACAATCTCACCACGTTCCGCGTCATGGCCATCGCCGTCACGGCGGGCGACCGCTACGGACATGGCGAATCTCCGCTACTCGTCACGCGGCCGTTGCTGGCTCGTCCCGCGCTGCCACGCTTCCTGCGTTCCGGCGATGCGTTCTCGGCCGGGGTCGTGGTCAATCAGCGCGCAGGCGGTACGCCGATGGTCACCGTACGCGCGCAGGCGCAAGGCGTCGTCCGCAGCGGCGATGCGACGCGCACGGTGACGATCGCGGCGGGCCGCGGCAGCGAGGTGCGCTTTGCCTTCCGCGACACGACCGCCGACTCCACCGCGTTTCGGTTCGATGTCGCGGGGCAGGGGGATTCCGATGCCGTGCTCGTGCGCCTCCCGGGCCGTCCCGTGTTCACGCCGCGAGCGTATACGGTCACGGGCAGCGTCGTGGACACAGCGACGGTCGTGATCTCGCTGCCCGAAGCGGTCGATCCGGATCGCTCACGCCTCGAGTTCGGCATCGGCACCACACCGCTCGCGGTGCTGGCGGGCAGCTACCGCTGGCTCTCGGTCTATCCGTTCGACTGTTCGGAGCAAATCTCGGACGAGATGATGCCGCTGATCGCGATTTATCGCGCGGGGCCAACCGCCCAGTTGCCGGGACTCACGCGCGAGCGCGCGCGCAGCGAGATCCAAGAAGGCGTGGCAGTGCTGAGCGCGCGCCAGCGGCCGGACGGCGGCATCGGCCTGTGGTCGGCCGAGGATTGGACGACGCCGTGGCTGAGCGCCTACGCCGGCGAGGCGTTGCTGGCGGCCCGGGCCGCCGGCATCGCGGTACGTGACTCGGTCCTCACGCGACTCGGCAACTACCTGTATCGCAGTGTGCACGAGCGGCGCACGATCCAGGCGCCGATCTACGCGTGGTACGCAGATCATCGAGTGCTGCTCGCGGAGCAGGTGGCCGCCGCCGACTTCCTGAGTCGCGCGGGCCGAGCCGACTTGCCCACGGAGAACGAGCTGTACCGCCTCGCGGCGCAGCTGGCGTGGGAAGACCGGCTGCGGCTTGCGCAAATGATGGCGCGGCGCGGTGCGGCCGGCGCCGCACGGCAATTGATCGCGCCGATCTGGGCGTCGGTGCGCGTCGCAGGACGGCGCGCCGTCCTGCCCGACTCCGCCCGCCGGGTGTTCTGGTTCTACTTCCCGTCGGGACAACGGCCGGTCGCGCGCCTCTTGTCGGCGACGCTGGCCGTGGACTCGACGCACGCGCTCATCGGACCGCTGGTTGAGACGCTCGTCGAGCAGACCAATCGCACGAGCCGGTGGGGTTATTGGAACACACAGGATTATGGTGCCGCCGGGGCGGCGTTGGCCGACTTCACGGCGCGCCAGACGCGCGCGGCACAGCGCGGGTACGAGCTGCGGGCCGGGAATCAGGTCGTCGTCCGCTCCCGTGGTGAGGATTTGCGCGAGGTCACGCGCGCATTGACCGGGATGGTCTCCAACGATCCCGCCGGCGGTCAACGCGTCACGCTCACGCTGCGCGCGAGCGACGCCGCGCCCAATGGCGTGCCGTTGTTCTTCTATGCGACGGTTCACGAAGTCCCGCGCCAGCGACCGGTCACACCCGATCAGCAAGGCATTCAGGTGGAGCGCTGGTATGAGGACTACGACACCGGGAAGCCGATCGTCCGCGCGCCCGAAGGATCGCTGGTGCGCGTACGCTTGCGCATCACGGTGCCCGCGGACCGGCAGTTCGTCGCGCTCACCGATCCGTTGCCGGCGGGACTCGAAGCCGTCGATCTGAGTTTGCGCACATCAGGACAGGTGCCGGGCCCGGCGGCGACTGTGTCCGAGAGTCGCGTCAGTGTTGACGAGGAAGGCGGAGGGGAAGGGGAACGCGTCGAGGGCCAGTCGGACTATCTGTACGGCTGGTACTACGGCAGCTGGGACTCCGGGTGGTGGTCGCCGTTCGATCACAAAGAGCTGCGTGACGATCGCGTCGTCTATGCCGCAACGGTCCTTTGGACCGGAAAGTACTCGGCGACCTATATCGCGCGCGCGACGACGCCGGGCACGTTCATCCGGCCGCCGGCGCACGCCGAGGAGATGTACAACCCGGCGGTGCAGGGACGGAGCGATGGTGGCGTGTTCACCGTGACGCCGAAAGCGCCATGAAATTCGTTCTTGCCGCCGCGTTCTTGGCGACGCCTTTGATCTGGATCGCATTGCCACTGCCGCAAGGTCTTACGGCGCCACCGGTCGTGTCGAGTCTCACGCTCGAAGACCGCAACGGGCTCGTGCTGCGCAGCACGCGAGCAGGCGATGGCTCGTTACAGCGCTGGCTGTCGCTGGGCGAGATCGATCCCGACGTGCTCGAGGCATTCGTTGCGAGCGAGGACCATCGCTTCTACGAGCATCGCGGCGTCGACGTCCGGGCCGTCGCGCGGGCGGTGGGGCAGAACCTGCGCGCGCGGCGCGTGCGGTCCGGTGCGTCCACGATCACAATGCAGCTCGCGCGCATCCTCCGGCCGTCGCGTCGCACGTTACGGGGTAAGCTCGTCCAGGCGCTCTGGGCGTTGCGGCTCGAGGCGCATCTCTCGAAGCAGCAGATTCTCGAGCAGTACCTGAATCGCGTGCCGCTGGGGCAGGGCACCACGGGTGTCGACGCGGCTGCCGCGCTGTACTTCAACGCCACGGCCGCTCGGCTGTCGCTCGGACAGGCGGCGTTGCTGGCGGGGCTCGCCAGCGCGCCGTCGACCGACAATCCGTTCGTCGCGGCCGAGCGCGCGCGCAGCCGGCGCTCGCTCGTGCTGGACCGCGTCAGCCGCTCGCCCTATGCCGGCGCGGACGCGGTCGAGCGCGCCCGGCGTGAGCCGCTCGTCGCAACCCGAGCGACGCCGCCGTTCCTCGCGCCCCATTTCACGAGTCGAGTGCTCCAGTCGGCCCCCGCCGATACGGCGGCCGGCGTGTGGCGCACGTCGCTCGATCTGCCGCTGCAGACGGCGCTCGAGTCGGAGGTCCGTCACACGGTTCGGACGCTGTCCGAACGGGGGGTGCGGGAGGCCGCGCTCGTCGTCCTGCGGAATTCGACTGGTGAGCTGCTCGCGTGGGTCGGCTCGCCGGACTTCTGGGCCGACTCGACGGGGCAAGTGGATATGGTCGTCTCGGCGCGCCAGCCCGGCTCGGCGCTCAAGCCCTTTCTATATGGCCTGGCGTTCGACCGCGGCTACACGCCGGCGTCGGTGCTGCCGGACATCCCACGCGCGTACCCAACGTCCACAGGGCCCTATCAGCCCCGCAATTACGATCGCCGGTTCCACGGGCCCGTGCGCGCCCGCGAGGCGCTCGCGAGTTCGTACAACGTGCCCGCGGTCGAACTGGCCAATCGGCTTGGCGCCGCGAGCCTGCTGCGCGTGCTGCACGACGCCGGCTTCCGATCGCTGGCGCACTCGGCCGATTACTACGGTCTCGGCCTGGCACTCGGCAACGGCGACGTCACGCTGCTCGAGCTCGCAAACGCCTATCGCGCCCTCGCCGCGGGCGGAGTGTGGACACCAGTCGAATGGCGCACGGTGAGTCCCGCGGAAGGATCAGCGTTGGATCGTCGCTTCATGTCTGCGGGATCAGCGGCTCTCGTGATGGACATTCTCGCCGATCCGACGGCGCGCATTCCCGGCTTCGGCGTCGAGACGCCGTTCGACTTCCCGTTCCCCGCCGCGGTGAAGACCGGGACGAGTCACCACTTCACCGATAACTGGGCGGTCGGTGTCACAGGCGAATTCACGGTTGCCGTGTGGGTCGGCAATTTCGATGGCCAGCCAATGCGCGGCGTGAGCGGCGTAACGGGAGCGGGGCCGCTGCTGCATCGCGCAATGCTCGTCACGGCGCGCCGCTACGCGCCGGGCGCGCTCCCCGGTCCTGGGTTTTTCGGGGCAACGCGGTTGCGAGTCTGTGCGTTGTCGGGGTTGCGCGCGGTGGATGGATGTCCCGATCTCGACGAGTGGTTTCTCGCAGGTACCGCGCCGCAGCAGTCCTGCGACTGGCATCGCGATGGAGTAGTCGTGTGGCCGGCGGAATATGTGGAATGGGCGGCGCAGAACGGGCAGGGCGACGAAGGGGCTGCGACTGAGACGGCGGCGAATACTGCGGCGGCGAAGGGGGCGGCCGGGGGGCAATTCCAAATCGTATCGCCGCGTCGCGGCGACCGCTACGAGATCCCGCCCGGAATCGACTCGCGCTACGCGACGATCGCGCTGCGCGCCGCTACGCTGCGGGGAGACGGTGCGGTGCGGTGGTTCATGGACGGCCGGCCCCTCACGACCTCGCGCTGGAGCCTGATTCCGGGAAGCCACGTCGTGCGTGCTGTCACGGCGTCGGGTCAGGTTGACGAGACCACGTTCGAAGTTGACAACGGAGCCGCCCGCCCCTAGAACTGACTCATGCCGTCGCGCCGTCTTCTAGCCGCGTGGGTCGGGGTGGGGGTGCTCGTTGTAGTGCCGGCTGCCGTCGCCGCGCAGACGCGGTCGTGGGTCCCGCCACAGCCCCCTTGCGACATCAAGGCCGGCCATTTCCGCATCAATTCTGCCATCGTAGACCTGCAGAGCGCGGCGACCAAGCCCAACACGCGCGATCGCATGCTGCAAGCGGCGCAGGACGTCCTCACGCGCTCGATCACCGGAGATCAGCAGGACAAGAATCCCGCCGCGTGGTACTACCTCGGCCGCTACTACGTGGAGATGAAAGACGCGGGCGGCGCCGACAGCGCCTTCCGGCGGGCACTCGCCCTGGCCCCCCAATGCCAGCCGGACATCGACTCGTACCGCGAGCAGCTGTGGGGCGACGTGCTGCAGGCCGGTCTGCGCACCTGGCAGGAAAACAAGCTCGATTCGGCGAAGACGTTGCTGCGCCAGGCCGCGGCACTCCGTCCTACGCACCCCCGCGCGGCGTTGGCGCTGGGACAAATCTATGTGTCCGAGAACAAGATCGATTCTGCATCCACGTGGCTGGCGCAGGCGGCGACCGCCGCGGGGGACGACACCGCGTTCGCCCAGCAAAAGAAGGACGCGCTGGGAACGGCCGTGCGGCTCAATATCCAGCGCCTCCAGTCCGACACCGTCGTACAGCGCTGGCAACGGACACGCTTCACGCGCGACTCCACCCAGCGCGCGCTCACCGCCGATTCGATCGTTCTCGCGCGGGTCGAAGCTTCGTCTGCCTCGCGCCGGGCACGCGGCGCGCGGCTTGCGCCGGCCGATCAGCAGTCGTTCAGCCGGGATTCGAGCGCACGGGCGCGTGCGGTGGCCGACCGTCGCGCAACCCTCACGGCCCGGGCCAGCGCCGTGGCCAGCGACAGCGCAGCCGCCCAGCCGTCGTACGAGCCCGTGATTCGCACGTATCAGTCGTACCTCAAGGCCTATCCTGAGGCGACGGACGCCGTCCCCGGCCTGGCAAGCCTGTATTACCAGAGCGGCCGCCTGTCCCAGGCGGACACGGCCTTCGAGGCCATCTATCCCGCCAGCCGCCGGACGGACCCTCGGACGCTGCTCGAGGCGGGACGCGGCGCTCTGCGGGCGAATGCTTTCGCTTTGGGGGCGAAACTGATCGAGCGTGGCCTGGCGCAGCTGCCATACGACCGCGATGCCCTCGCAGACCTCGGCAATAGCTACCTGGCGCTACGGGATTCGGCGCGACTGCTTCCGGTCGCCCAGCGGCTCGCGGCCATCGATCCGCTGAACCGCACGACACTGCGAATCGTGGCGGCCGGCTGGGACCTGCGTGGCCGGCGGGATTCGGCCCAGAAATACAAGGATCTTGCCGATGGCGGGCTCCAGGTGGAGATCTCGATCAGCACGTTCGATGCGGACTCGAATGGCTACACCCTGACGGGGGTCGCCAGTAATTCCGCCAACACCACATCCCCGGTTCAGCGGCTGAGGTTCGAGTTCCTCGACGCATTGGGGAATGTCCAAGTCACGCAGTCGGTTGAAGTCCCACCATTACCTCCCCAAGGTTCACACGAGATCGAGCTGCACGTTCCCGGAACGACGCTCGTCGCCTGGCGTTACCGTCCCTCCTAAGCGATATTAGCTGTTGAAGTTGCGCCGTTAGCTTCAGAAACTCCTTGAACCTCTAGGCGGTAGCAGTGATTCGCGTACAAACGGTGGCCCCCGATTCGTTGGGAGCCGCCCTGCAGCTCATCCCGGGAACGGAGTTGCTCACGGTCAATGGCAAGGGCCTTGAGGACTTTCTCGACTGGGAGTTTCTGACCGCGGACGAGCAGTTCGTGCTGCGGGCGCGCCTGCCGTCCGGCGAGGAGATCGAGTACGACGTCGAGCGCCCCGAGGGCTTGCCCATGGGTGTCATGCTCGAGCCGCCACGGATCCGGCGCTGCGCCAACCACTGCGACTTCTGCTTCGTGGACGGTAATCCGCAGGGGATGCGGCAGGCGCTGTACATCCGCGATGATGATTACCGCCTCTCGTTCCGCTATGGCAACTTCGCCACCCTGACCAACCTCAAGTCGTGGGATCTGGACCGCATCGTGGAGTACCGGTTGTCGCCGCTGTACGTCTCGGTGCACGCCACGGACCCCGTCGTCCGTCGCTGGCTGCTCCGCAATCCCGAGGCACCTGAAGTGGTTTCTCAGCTCCGCTGGTTCGGGGAGCGGGGGATCTCGTTCCACACCCAGGTCGTGTTGGTGCCGGGCATCAACGACGGGCCGGAGCTGACGCGCACGCTGAGCGATCTCTACGGCCTGGGCCCCTGCGTCCTTTCGGTCTCCGTCGTCCCCGTGGCCCTGACCGAGTTCAGCAAGCACGCACTGGTGCGCCAGCCGACGCGTGACGAATGCCGAGCCGCGCTCGCCACGGTGGACGACTTCGCGGCGCGGGCCGTGGCGGATCGCGGCGTGCCCTGGTGCTACGGGGCCGACGACCTCTATCTCCAGGCCGACATGCCGCTGCCCCCGGCGGAATGGTATGGCGACTTCGAGCAGCGCGAAAACGGCGTCGGGGCCGTGCGGTATCTGCAAACCCGGATTCAGACGGCCCGTGCAGCGTTGGAAGGCGAGCGCTGGCGCGATAAACGCATCGGCATCGTGACCGGTACCGCGATGGGGCCACTGATCCCGCAGATCGTGGCTGATCTTACGCGGATTACCGGCGCGCACTACGAGATTCTGGCGCTCGAGAACACCCTGTTCGGGCCATCGGTGACGACCGCCGGCCTGCTTCCCGGGAAGGTGGTGCTCGCGGCGCTGCAAAACCGCCGTGACCTCGATTTCGCGCTGCTGCCCGCCGAGGCCGTCAACGACGACCTGCTGTTCATGGACGATATGGAGGCGCGCGATTTGGCGGCTCGCTTGCCCATGCCGGTGCGGTTGTCGTACGATTTTGCGGATGCCCTGGAGGAGAGGTTGGAAGGTTGGAAGGTTGGAATGAATTCACCTTCCAACATTCCAACAGTCCAACCTTCCCGTGGTGACTTGTGAGCATCCCAACAGTAGCCATCATCGGCCGTCCCAACGTCGGCAAGTCGACGCTGTTCAACCGCATCATCGGCCGGCGCCTCGCGATCGTCGATGCGGAGCCCGGCGTGACCCGCGACCGCCACTTTGCGCCAGCGGAATGGAACGGGCGGCGGTTCTGGCTGGTGGATACGGGCGGCATGGTCCCCGGCGCCACCGATCCCTTGAACCGCGCCGTCCGCGGCCAGGTGGAGCAGGCAATCGCCGAGAGCGACGTGCTCGTGTTTCTGGTGGACATCGAGGCGGGCGTCCACCCCATGGATCTCGAGATCGCGCAGTATCTCCGCCACGCCAAGCGCCCGGTGCTCCTCGTCGTGAACAAGGCCGACCAGCTGCCCGATGAGACGCGGCAGCTCTCGTTTTACGAGCTTGGGCTGGGCGACCCGTTTCCGGTCTCGGCGGCGGTGGGGAAGAACAGCGGCGACCTGCTGGACAAGCTCGTGTCGCTGTTGCCCGGGGGAGGGGAGAGCGAAGCGGACGAAGGAACCATCCGGGTGGCCGTGGTAGGGCGGCCCAACGTGGGCAAGTCGAGCATCGTGAACCGGCTGCTGGGCCAGGACCGGCATGTTGTGGCCCCCGAGCCCGGTACGACGCGCGATGCGATCGACACGCCGTTCGTCTACGAAGGGCACAATCTCGTTTTCATCGACACGGCCGGCCTGCGCAAGCGCAGCAAGGAGAAGGAAGACCTCGAGTTCTATTCCACGCTGCGCACGAGTCGCGCGATGGAGCGCGCCGATGTGTGCTTGCTCGTCGTCGACGCGAAGGACGGCATGCACGCGCAGGACCTGAAGATCGCCAATGACGCGTGGGATCGCGGTGCAGGAGTAATGATCGCGGTAAACAAATGGGACCTGATCGACGAGAAAGAGACCAATACGGCGAGAGACGGCGAGCGGGATATCAAGGCGCGCGCGCCGTTCCTCGAGTTCATTCCGTTCTACTACGTGTCCGCTAAGACAGGCCAGCGCGTCCCCAAGTTGTTCGATGGGATCCTCAAAGTGGCCGAGGAGCGCCAGAAGCGCGTCCCAACCGCCGAAGTGAACCGCGTGCTGGAGGGGCTGCTCGCGCGGCAGCAGCCGCCGCAGCCGGTCGGCGAATCGGTGCGGCTGTTTTACGCCACGCAGGTGGGCACGGCGCCGCCACGCTTCGCGGTCGTGGCCAACCGGCCCGAGGCGATCCCCGAGTCCTACACGCGGTACCTGCACAACGGCTTTCGGGAGGCGTGGGAGTTCACTGGAGCGCCGCTGACGATCAAGTTCCGGCGCAAAAGAGGCCGGCGCTGAACGCCATGCTCGGCATCCTGGCGGCGTATCTGCTGGGCGCCACGCCCACGAGCTACATCGCCGGCAAGCTGGGGCGCAGAATCGACCTGCGCGAGCACGGCTCGAAGAACCTCGGCGCTACGAACGTCTACCGGATCCTCGGTTGGAAGTACGCCATTCCCGTCGCGCTGTTCGACATCGCCAAGGGAGCTGTGCCGGTGCTCCTCGCGGCAGCTTCCCCCTATGCCTGGTTGCCGGTGGCCGTGGGCGGCGCGGCCGTGCTCGGCCACATGTTCTCGCCGTACGTGAGCTTCAAGGGCGGCAAAGGCGTCGCCACGGCGGCCGGCATGTTCCTCGCGCTCGCGCCCGTCGCCGTGCTGATCGCCATTCCGGTGTGGGTCGTGTGTCTCTGGCTGACGGGCTACGTGTCGTTGAGCTCGATCATCGCCGTCGCGAGCGTGCCGCTCTGGGTGGCGCTGCTCCAGCCAAGCGATCCGTACGCATTCTGGGCGGCCGTGGGGCTGGTCGCGTTGATTGTCTTCGCCCACCGGCGCAACATCGGGCGGTTACTCGCCGGCACCGAAAACCGGTTTCGGACTAGAAGGACGGTGAAGGGCACATGAAAATCGCGGTGGTGGGCGGCGGCGCCTGGGGGACCGCCCTTGCGGATCTGCTCGTCCGCAAAGGGGAGCAAGTCACGTTGTGGGCGCGCGAACCCGAGGTGATCGAAGGTGTGAATCGCCGTCACGCGAACGAGATGTTCCTCCCCGGAGCTGCGCTGGCGCCGTCACTCCGCGCAGAAGGCGACATCGCGGCGGCCATTCGCGGCGCGGAAACGATTGTCTCGGCGGCGCCCTCCCACGCGGTGCGGCCCGTCATGCAGCAAGCGGCGCGGACCCTCGATACCGCTCAGCCGCTCGTCGTGAGCGCGTCCAAAGGGCTCGACCCCGACCGTCTGGAGCGGCCGTCCGCGGTGCTCGCGGAAGTGCTGCCGCGAGGGGTGCCGGTCGCAGTGCTCTCAGGGCCCTCGTTTGCCTGGGAGGTGTTCCAACGCCAGCCGACCGCGGTCGTCGCGGCCGCAACCGATCATAGCGTGGCGCAGCGTGTCCAGCGCGTGTTCTCGACGAGCTACTTTCGCGTGTATTCGCACACCGACGTCGTGGGCGTCGAGCTGGCCGGTGCTCTCAAGAACGTGATTGCACTCGCCGCCGGCATCCTCGAGGGTCTGGGTCTGGGCTTCAACACGCGCGCGGCGCTGATCACGCGCGGCCTCGCCGAGATCACGCGCCTGGGCGTGACGCTCGGTGCCCAGCCGATGACGTTTGCCGGCCTCGCCGGCATGGGCGATCTGATCCTCACCGCCACGGGCGCGTTGTCGCGCAATCGGACCCTGGGGGTGGCGCTGGGGCAGGGCCAGACGCTCGAGCAGGCGCTGGCGGGGAAGGCCGCCGTCGTGGAAGGGGTCAACACGACCCGCACCGCGGTTGCGCTCGGCGAGCGGCACGGCGTCGAGCTGCCGATCGCGCGCGAGGTCGCCAACGTGTTGTTCAAGCACAAGCCACCCAAGCAGGCCGTCAGCGATCTGATGGAGCGCGAGCTGAAAGCGGAAGGCGAGGGGGGAGGGGGGGCGGGGGCCCAATGAGCAGCGGCACACCCGCCCAACCCGTCCAGGAGTTCTTCTCGATCGGCGAGGTCTGCCAACTCACCGACCTGAAGCCGCACGTCTTGCGCTATTGGGAGAGTCAGTTCCGCTTCCTGAATCCCGCCAAGAACCGCTCGGGGAACCGCGTATACCAACGGCGCGAGATCGAGCTGATCATGCTCGTGAAGCACCTGTTGTATACGGAGAAATACACGATCGAAGGGGCACGCCAAAAAATCGAGCAGTACCGGCGCTCCGGTGAGCTCAAGCCCGAAGCACGGCGCGCGCTCGCCACCGAAACGGTCAAGGAGCTCCGCGCCGAGCTCAAGTCGGTGCTCGGCATCCTCGAAGGGAGCTGATGTGCGGGTTGGCGTCGTCATCCCCGCATTCCAGGCCGCTGCTACAATTGGGGACGTCATCACCCGCACGAGATCAGCCGTCCCTGCGGCCGAGATCATTGTTGTCGATGATGGATCTCGCGATGGGACGTGGGAAGAGGGAAGGGGGACGGGTGCTACGCTCGTCATGCATCCGCGTAATCGTGGTAAAGGGAATGCCCTGCGCACTGGAATCGCAAAGGCGTGTGCCCTGGGGGTTTCGGTCATCGTGACGATCGACGCTGATGGGCAGCATCCACCCGAGGAGATTCCCAGCCTGTTGCGGCCGATCGCGGAAGGGACAGCCGATCTCGTGCTCGGGGCGCGCCAGCGCAACCACGCCATGCCGCTTTCTCGCCGGTTCACCAACTGGCTGTCCGCGAGCCTCGCGTCGCGCATCGGCGGGCAGCGGGTGCGTGATGCGCAGACGGGATTCCGCACCTTCACGCGTGAGGTCGCCGAACGCGTGCAACCGGCGGGCGATCGCTACGAGTTCGAGGCCAACTTCCTGCTCGATGCGCTCCGGGCCGGGTATCGCGTTGCCTCGGTCGACGTCCCGACCATCTACGGCGCGGTCGCCCGCAGCCATTTCCGTGCCTGGGGCGATAGTTGGCGCATGGCGCGCGCCTTCGCGCGCCGGATCGTCCCGTGAGCGACGACGGGCAGCTGCGCATCCTGGTCTCGAACGACGACGGCGTCCTGGCACCCGGGATCGCGCTGCTCGCCGACGTGTGTGCCACGGTGGGGCAGGTCACGGTTGTCGCACCCGACCGGGAGCAAAGCGGCACCTCGCACTCGTTGACGCTGCACCGGCCACTGCGTGCGCACCGGCGGTCCGACGGCGCGTTCCAGGTGGATGGAACGCCGACTGACTGCGTGCTGCTTGCGTTGGGCGCCCTGATGCCGGCTGGGCCGAACTGGGTGTTTTCCGGGGTGAACCACGGGCCGAACATGGGCGAGGACGTGCTGTATTCGGGCACGGTCTCGGCGGCGATGGAAGGCCTGGCGGCGGGCGTGCCCAGCATCGCCATCTCCTACGGCAGTTTCGACATCGAGCACATGGAGAGTCATCGCAAAGGGCTCGAGCGGCTGATTCAGCGCATCGTCCGCGTTGAGAATTTCCCGGGCGAAACGCTGCTGAACATCAACCTGCCGCCGATTCCCGGCGATCAAGTCAAAGGGGTGAAGGTGACAAACCTCGGCAGCCGCGTTTTCCACGAAGAGATCGCCACCATGAAAGACCCGTGGGGTCGCGAGGTGCACTGGATCGGGGGAGGGCGAGTCACCTGGTCCGGCGGCGCCGACTCCGATTTCCAGGCGGTCAAAGACGGCTACATCTCGGTCACACCGCTGCACGTGGACCTGACGAATTACAAACTGCTTGAAGTCGTGCGGAAATGGGATTTGGGGAAGTGACGGGTAGCCGCGACACCTACGGCGGCTACCGCGCACGCCTGGTGGAGCAGCTGCGCACACAGGGCATTCGCGACCTCGCCGTGCTGCGTGCCTTTGCGGCTACCCCACGCCATCTGTTCGTTCCCGAAGCAGTGCGGCATCGGGCCTACGAGGATGCCGCGCTGCCCATCGGCAACGGCCAGACGATCTCACAACCCTTCACCCAGGCCCGCTACCTCGAGACGCTCGCGCTCAAGGGGAAGGAGCGCGTGCTCGAAATCGGCACCGGGTCCGGGTACCAGACGGCACTGCTCGCAGCGTTAGCCGAACAGGTCTTTACCATCGAGCGCGTGCGCCCTCTGGCAGAAGCCGCGCAGGCAGCACTGCGTGCCGCGGGCGTCGCCAACGTCTCGGTGCTCGTCGGCGACGGAACGTTGGGATGGAGCGCCTATGCGCCCTACCACGCGATTCTCGTCGCGGCGGGAGGGCCGGAGATTCCACCGCCGCTGGTCGAGCAGCTCGCGCCGGGGGGCTGCATCATCATCCCTCTGGGAGCAAAGGGAGCCCAAACGCTCACCCTCGTGCGCCGCACCGCCGAAGGGATCCGATCGACGCCGATCGGTGAGGCCCGCTTCGTTCCCCTCGTCGGCGAGCACGGCTTCGATGCTTGAGCGGTTCATCGACTGGCTGCTGCAGACGTTGCTCCAGCTGGGATATCCCGGGATCATCGCGCTCATGGCGATGGAATCGTCCATCCTGCCCGTGCCGAGCGAGCTGGTGATGCCCCCGGCGGGCTACTGGGCGGCCAAAGGACAGATGAGCTTTCCGGTGGCGCTGCTCTCGGGCGTGTTGGGCAGCGTCATCGGTGCGCTTGCCAACTATTACGGGGCTCAATTGATCGGCCGGCCGCTCATCCAGCGCTACGGCAAGTACGTCCTGCTGAGCGAGAAGAACCTGCAGCGCTCAGAGCGCTTTTTCGCCGAGCATGGCGAGATCAGTACGCTGATCGGCCGCCTCTTTCCCGTGATCCGCCACCTCATTTCGATCCCCGCCGGGCTGCACCGCATGCCGCTGCCGAAGTTCATCCTGTACACGGCGCTTGGCGCCGCCGTCTGGTGCGCGATTTTGACGTGGATCGGGTACTTCCTGGGCCAGCATGAGGGTGTGCTACGGAACGAGGAGATCCATCGCTACGTCACGCGCGTGCTGCTCATCCTGATTCCGATCACGCTCGTCACCGTCCTCGTGTACGCGCTGCGCCGGCGCCGGCAGCGGCGTCAGCCAATTTGAGCCGCCAACGCTGGATTATCCGCGGCCGCGTTCAAGGGGTGGGGTTCAGGTGGTTTGTCATGCGTGAGGCCGAGCGATTGCAGTTGGGAGGGTTCGCGCGCAACCTCCCGGACGGATCGGTTGAAGTAGTTTCTGAAGGACCTGAAGCGGTACTTGAGAAGTTGGAGCAGCAGTTGCGCCGCGGTCCGTCGCACGCACGGGTCGACGACGTCGAACGACTTCAAGTTCCAGTTGAACTTGATGTCCCCAGATCATTCGATATTCGATAATTCGAGAGTCCCGATGCCGGCTGACGCAGTCGTCGAAGAGCTGAAGCGCACGATTCGCGACGTCCACAACTTTCCCAAGGCCGGGATCGTCTTCAAGGACGTCACGCCCGTGCTGCTCGACATCGCGTTGTTCGGAAAAGCGGTGAAGTTGATGGCGGATCCGTACCGCGCTGCGCGCATCACGCGCGTCGTTTCCATCGAATCCCGCGGGTTCTTATTCGGCGCGCCGATCGCGCTCGAGCTCGGGGCAGGGTTGGTGCCGATCCGCAAGCCGGGGAAGCTGCCCGCGGCCACGCAGCGGGTGGAATACGCGCTCGAATACGGCAGCGATGCCCTGGAAATGCATCACGACGCCGTGCAGGCGGGCGACCGCGTGCTGATCGTGGATGACGTGCTGGCCACCGGTGGGACAGCCAACGCCGCTGCGCAGCTTGTCGGGGGGACCGGGGCCGGCGTCGCGGGGTTCAGTTTCCTGATCGAGCTCGACTTCTTCAAAGGCCGCCAACGACTGCAGGGAAGACGCGTCGAGGCCTTGCTGCACTACGCCTAACTCGCGTACATTTCTGCGCTTACGCCCCCGGACCTGCCCCTGTAGCTCAGGTGGATAGAGCAGCGGTTTCCTAAACCGTTGGCCGGGTGTTCGAGTCACCCCAGGGGCACTGGCAACTACCAATGTCGAATGATCAATGATCATTGAACAGTGATCATTGATCATTCCGCGGAGCGGCAATGGCAACGCAGACGGCAACGCGCACGGGTAGCACGACGGGCACGACGGGAGCGGGGCCGGTCAAACCGCAGCGGCCGCCGTTCTCAGACCGAGCCCTGGCGTGGATCAAGGCACACAGGCAGCTGACCTCGTGGATCGGCACGATCTTCGTCATCGGCGCTGTGCTGTTCGTGTGGCAGCTATCCACCAAGCGTCGTTCGGAGGACATCGCCAGTCGCGAGCTGCAGAGCGCCCGGTTCGCGTTCGAGAACCAGAACCTGCCGCTCGCCGCGAGCGAGCTGGCTCGCGTCGTGGAGAACTACTCGGGCACGAATGCGGCCGAGGAAGGGCGGTTGTTGCTGGCCAACGTGCGGTTGCTGCAGGGGCAGCCGCAGCAGGCTGTGCAGGTCCTCAAGGACTACGCGCCGGGCGCCGCCAAAGCCTACCGGGCGCAGGCCTACGGCCTGCTGGGGGCCGCCTACGAGAACATGGGGCGCCCGCGGGAAGCGGGAGAGGCCTATGAAAACGGGTCCGCAGCGGCCCGCCTGGACTTCCTGAAGGCCCAGATGCTCTCCGATGCCGGTCGCGCCTGGACGATCGCTGCAGACACGTCCAGGGCGTTGGCGGTCTATCGGCGCATCGTGAAGGATTTCCCGAAAGAGGCGACAGTGACCGAGGCAAAGGTGCGGATGGCTGAGCTCACGAAGGGTACAGTTTCGTAGCAGTCAGGTTCGTATAATAGATGTTATGTTAAGTTAAGATGTGTTTGGATGTGGACAAGCTGGTCACGTAATCACGCCTCTGAACACCATTCTCCCCTCTCCAGCCAGCCACACCTCGTCATAACGGCCATCCTGGGCTTTTGTCGCGCGTACGCCGAGTGTCAGCCCACTGCGGCTCCGGATGGTGACCGGCAAGCGCGCGAGGCCCCATTCGTGGACGGCGCAGCCGGCAGCGACAGCCCCCGTCCCACAGGCCAGCGTTTCGCCCTCAATGCCGCGCTCGTAGGTCCGCATCCGCCAGATGCCACCCCTTGGGTCTTGCGAAATGAAGTTGACATTGGCGCCCTCGGGTCCGAGCGCCGGATCGAACCGTAACGCGCGTCCCCGTTCCATGAGCGGGACCCGATCCACGTTGGCTACGACGACCACCAGGTGTGGTACGCCGACACGTGCCAACCCGGTCTGCTGCTCTTCTGCGGCGAGCTTGAGGCCTGGAACGCCTGCCGGTACGTCGACAGGCGCCAGATGGAGCTCCGCACGACCCGGCTCCACGGTTCGGCTGCGGTAGGTGCCGGCGTCGGTCTCGAGGTCCAGACCGTCGGCCGCGCCCACCCCCAGATGCACAGCGAGCGTGGTGCTACAGAGCGCGGCGTTGCCGCACATGTTGGCGTGAGATCCGTATCCCCGTGCCGCGCGCGCACACCGCCTGCATGTCCTCGGGCGTCCAGTCGGCCGGCGCGGAGACGCGCGCGTCCAGCATGACGAAATCGTTGCCCGATCCCGTCATCTTGTAGATCGGAAGGCCGACTAGATGCGGCCGAACCAGGCCATGAGCCGCAGGCGCGGCACCTTCCATACCGCCTCGCGGACGATGGCCTTGTTCATCTTGCTCTGCCCCTCGGTCCGGTCGACGAACACGATCGGGATCTCCCGGAGCTTGAACCCTTTTCGCCATGCGCGCACGCTCATCTCGATTTGAAAGGCGTATCCGTTGGAGCCGACTTGCGAGAGATCAATCGCTTCGAGGACGCGCCTGCGAAAGCACTTGAACCCACCCGTCAGATCCCAGATCCTGAGGCCCGTAAACAACCGGGCATACACATTGGCGAAGTATGATAGCATCAGGCGGCTCATCGGCCAATTGACGATGGTCACCTTTCCGTCCAGGTAACGCGAGCCCAGCACGACGTCGGCATCCTGAATGGCCGTGAGAAACTCCTTGAGGTGCGCGGGATCGTGCTGGAAGTCGGCGTCCATCTCGAACATGTAATCGTAGCTCCGCTCCAGCGCCCACTTGAACCCGGTGATGTAGGCTGTGCCCAGCCCCATTTTTCCCTGGCGATGTAACACATGAAGGCGCGGATTGGCGCGCGCCATCTCATCGGCGATCTGCCCCGTGCCGTCCGGCGAGGCGTCATCGACGACGAGCACCTCGAGCCGCGGATCCTGCGCCAGCACCTGCGGCACAATCTGCGGGAGGTTCGTCGCCTCGTTGTAGGTCGGAATGACGACGAGCGCGCGCTCAGCCACGCCGGCGTCTCAGTTCCAACACGGGCGGGACGACGAACGCCGCTATGACGAGGAGCAGCGCGAAGAGCCCGACAACCTTCCCTCGCGCGAACGAGCGCGAGTAGTAGCTCAGCTCGAGCTGCTTGGCACCCGGTCCGACCGGGATCGTGAGGAGCGCGTGATCACCACGCAGGACCTGTCCCGGGTGGCCATCGATGCTGACGCGCCAGTCGAGATACCAGTTTTCCGCGATGAGCACGTAGCTCGAGTCACGTGGTGGCGGCTCGAGGTCGATGGTCATCTTCCCCGCATCCCACGCGGTCACGCGAGCGCGCGACGCGGATGCGGGCGGCAAACCGCTCAGCGGCGGTGGAGTGATCGGAGCGGCAGTCGGAAGTAGGACAACCCGGTCATACCCGGGCATCCGCGGATCGGCGAGCGTCGGAGGAACCAGCGAATCCGCCCCGACTTTTACGGCCGCGGGAACGACGCGCGCGTACGGTGGCGCGGTATCGGCTTCGTAGAGGTAGCCACGGCTTCCAGGTGCGGTCTCGACGGGGCCGAGTGTCCTATGGTAACCCGGAATCCGCACCGTATCGGAGAGGAGGACGAACCGAACGGCGAGCAGGTTCCACAGTTTGGTCGACGTGAGGAGAAAGCGCGCGCCATTCTGGGTGCCGGGGCGGCCGCCGATCAGCTCGTCGAAATAGCGCAGCTCGTTCCCCTGATATCCCAGGACCTGCGGGATGCCGTGCGCCATCAAGGCATTCTCCGGATATACATTGAAATCCAGGACACGAAACGGCTTCGGTTCTGTGCGCAGGCGCGTCACGATCGCGTCCGGACGATACAGCGTTTCGTTCGGCGGACCGGAGTACAGCCAGAAGCGCCGCCCGTCCCGCCAGAGATCAACGCCCACGAGCAGCGGCAGCCCGAGCGCGAACGTGAGGGCCGGCACACTGCCCCGCAGGTAGCCGAACGCCAGCAGCGCGACGGCAAACAGGGCAACGGCTCCGACAAACGCCGACACGCGAATCGATGAGCTCAATGCCTGTGCGAGCGGGACATGTTCCGGCGACGCGAACGTCTCGGCGAGATGACCAAAAACCCCCGCGATGCCGAGCAACGCGATGATACCGGCCGTAACGAGCCAGGCGCGCACGTGCGTCGCCCCCTCTTTCCGCTCGAGCCGTGTGCTCCCGAACGCCGCGAGCGCGGCCGTGCAGAACGCGACGACAAAGAAGACCATGCCGGGTGCGCGCGTCTTGCGCACGTACGGCATGACGCTCCACCACAGCTTGTAGAACGGCGTGGCGTTGCCGAGGGCGATCAGCAAGAACAGGATGCCGATGCCGCCCAACCACCAAATCAGCCGCCGCCGGTCCGGATTTCCCCCCAGGCCGAGGATCGCGAGCGCGAGCACCGGCAGGCCGAGATACTCCGAGTGGAGCTTGAGCGGGTTCGAGCCCCAGTAGGTGTCCGATTCGCCCACAAATCCGGCGAGAAAGAATCCCGGCACGTGGTCCCACGGCACGCCATACGACGCGGCGCTCTCGAACGCGCCGGAATACGCGACGGCGCGCGGTGAGTGCGGGATGTACTCGAGGAACGGGAGGATCTGCGGTGCCGCGATGCCGAAGCCCGCAATGACCGCGGCAAGCACGATTCCTAGACGTGTCAGTCGTGGGCGGAGCGGCTCGGTCGTCGGTTCACCGAACGTCAGATACAGCGCCCACAGGCCTGTCGCGATGAGCAGATAGTACGTCGTCTGCACGTGCGGACTCAGGAGACAGAGCGCCACGGCAACGGCGAGGAGCGGATAGCCCCATGCGCGTCGATCGCGCAGTGCTACGAGGAGCGCCAGACACGCGAGCGGGAGCATCGTCGAGACAAACAGCTTCCCATCATGACCGGGACGCGCGTACGAAATCATGATTCCGGACAGCTGGTACGCGAGCCCTCCGACTGCGGAGCCGACCCAGGAAACCTTGAGGCGTCGCAAAAAAAGAAACGTGAACAAGCCGGCGAGTATGTAGTGAAGTACGAATCCGAGGTTGGTGACCTTGTCGGCCGACAGGAACCACCGTAGGAACGAGGTCGGATAGAGCACGTCGCCGTGCGTCACGACCGCGATATATGGCAGCCCGTCCATGATCATCGGATTCCAGAGCGGCAGCTGCCCCGTCGCGCGCCACTCCTCCGCTTGCCACTCGTGCACCGCGTAGGCACTGGCGTACTGGTCGCTCATCGGGGCCGCCAACCATTGGCCGCGCAGCATCGGAAACGCGAGCACCGCAATGAAGAGCACCATCAGCCCGGCGGCCGCGAGCGTGGGATGCTTCGGCACGTACGCGCTGACCGTCGCGCCTACCTGCTGCGCCTGCGGCGTCTGTTGCGCCTGTTTAGTCAGAGACGTTCTCCTTGAGAAGCAATGCGATACCAGCCGCGCCTGCTTCAGTGAGCGTGAGCTGCACGCGCGACACGAGACTCACGGCCACCGCTCCCCCGCTGCCGAGCAACGGCGTGAGAAACCCGACCAGTGCGAGGTCCCTCACGCCGATGCCGCCGGGGGCGATGACGGCGACGAGCCCCATGACATATCCGAGCGCGAACATACCCATCGCGGGCGGCAACGGCACGCTCGCGGTGGGCATGAGGCCTCGGACGAGCATCCAAAACGCGACCCCGAACGTGGCCCAGCTGATGAGCATCAGACCGCTCGCGAGGATGATGGCCGATACCGGCAACGGTGGCAGCGGCGTCGTCGCATCGGCCAGCTTGCCAAGCCAGAGCGCGGTCCGCCGCCAGGCCAATACGCCGATCAGGGCGAGCGCTGCCAGCACAGCTCCTCCCAGCAACACCGGGGAGGCGGCGTGCGGCGTGGCGAACGCGATGAGCACGACGCCCGTTCCCAGCACGACCGCCTGCATCGCGAACGCCGAGATGGCGGCGGCGCTGCGGCGCACACCGGCCCGCTCCGCGAGCACCACGAGCCCCGCGACGCTCCACACCTTGCCGGGGATGTAACGGCCGAGATTGGAAAGCGCCCACGCCCGGGCGGCACTCGTGTAGGGAATCTGCTGGCTCCATCCCCGCAGCATGCGGCGCCACGACTCGATCTGAATGCCGTAGGTGATGAATACGGTTGCTACTGAGGCCACCAGCCATCCGATCCGGATGTCGAGGGTGACATGAACCGATTGAAATGCGGCCCAGTTGCGGGTGATCGAGCGCCCGATGAGGGCCAGCACAACGATCGTGGCGGCAATTTTGGCCGCCCGCAGCCAACCGGCTCTCAATCCTTCACGAACTTGTAGGCGATGGACCGCCCCAACAGCCACCAGGGCGCGGGAATCGGTGGATAGATGTAGGTCCCCGCGTAGTCGGCACGGCGGAAGCCGTTCATCTCGCCCAGCCGGGTCATCGTCTGCTTGGTCCAGCTATAGACGTGGCCCCACTTGTCGGCGACGCCCAACAGATTCCAGATGATCTCTTTGAAGTGGTAGGGATTCGGTACCGAGACGACCCAAACGCCGCCCGGCCGGAGCACCCGATACACTTCCCCCGCCGTCTGGAACGCGGTCGGCGTGTGTTCGAGCACCTCGATCATGAAGACGCGGTCGAACGACGCGTCGGGAAACGGCAGGCCCTTGGTGATGTCGTGGATCAGGACGTCGGGGGCGGCGTATTCGGGCGCGATATCGAGTCCCTGATACCTGATCCCTTGCGGCAGGAATTTGCGGATATCCCCTTCCCGGCCGCCGATGTCGAGCACCGCGTGACCCGGCCGCGTCTGCGCGAGCTTCTGCGCGAGCCGATAGCGGATGCTTTCCTCTCCCCAGTTTCGCCATCCGGTCCGGTCGCTGTAGAACGCGGCCAGCTCGGACGAGCCTGGGGCTATGCGTTTCGCCATGCTTCGAGACTCCTGGATCGGCTGGTACACGCAAAGGAAAGCGAAAGTTACTTATCTTCAAGGCCATGCGCATCCTGCATTTGGTGACCGCGTTTCCCCGCGATGAGCGCGACATCATCGCGCCCTGGCTGGTGGAGTTGATCAAACGCCAGCGCGCCGCCGGTCACGATGCGCAGGTGTTCACCGCCGCCTACCACGGCTCACGCGATCATGTGTTCGCCGGGATCCCGGTGCACCGCTTCCGGTACTTTTTCTCCCGCTGGGAAGCCCTGACGCATGATGAATCGGCGGCCGATCGGATGCGGCGCTCGCTGCTGTACCGCCTCATGCCCGCGCCGTTCGTGATCTGCGGGATGATCGCCGCATGGCGGCTGTGCCGCCGCGAGCGCTACGACGTCATGCACGTGCATTGGCCGGTGCCCCTGGCGCTCTGGGGATGGGCGGCACGCCGGGCGCGTCGTGCGGCTGTCGTGCTGACCTTCTACGGCATCGAGCTGCGCTGGGTCAAGCGGTCGCTCCGCGTTCTCATAGGATTCGTGCGCTGGGCGTGCCGCCGTGCCGATCGCGTCGTGGCGATCTCGTCCGAGACGGCGCGCGAGATTCGCGAGCTCGTCGACGTCCCTGTCGACGTCATCCCCTACACGACCCCGTTTCCGGGCAGGCGCGACGCCGCACCCCCTGCCCTCGCGTCGGGAGACGGCCGGCCATTGAGGATTCTGTTCGTCGGTCGGCTGGTCGAGCTCAAGGGGCTCGCGTACTTGATCGAAGCGGCCGCTCGGCTGCGAGACCGCGTGCCGGCGCGCATCGTCGCGATCGGCATCGGCCCGGAGCGCGAGGGGCTCGAGGCACTCGCCCGCGAGCGCAACATCGCCGTCGACTTCCGCAATAAGGTGTCCGACGCCGAGCTGCACCTGGCGTTTCTCACGTCCGACGTCCTGGTCCTGCCGTCGATCATCGACGCGCGCGGCGACACCGAGGGCCTCGGCGTCGCGCTGCTCGACGCGATGAGCTACTGCATCCCTGTCATCGCGAGTCGTGTGGGCGGAATTCCCGACATCATCGAAGACGGCGTGTCCGGCCTGCTCGTGCCGCCGGCGGATCCTGAGGCTCTTGCCGACGCGATCGAGCGCGTCGCCACGGACCCGGCATTCGCGCGGCGGCTCGCTGAAGCAGGACGCGAGCGGCTGCGCACCCGCTTCAGCTGGGACGTGATCACCACGAAGTGGGACGCTGTCTATCGCGTGGCTTCGGCCGCTTTACCGTCGGCGTCTTCCAGCCGTAGCTGAAACGGGACCTTCGCCCCAGCCGACGCCTCGACTTTCCCGTCTGCGGCGATCGCCGTTGCCTGCACGGCACGGCGTGCGCGACACCACTGCACGATCGTGTCGAGCGGCGCCACGTAGGGCGACTCGGCCAACACACCCGCAATCGTTCTGGCATACGCCGCGGGTGCATCCGGGAAGCCCAGCGGCGACGTGAGATTGGGGTGCCACAATCCCACCCACAAGCCGCCCACCTCGCGGGCCGTAGCCGCCAGCTCCAGCGCATCCTGCGACCAGTCAGCTGGCCGCTCAATGCCGCGATACTTACTCAGCGCACGATCCATCCATGTGAAAGGAACTTCCTGAATCGCGATAGGCTGATTGGCGTCGCCATCCCACCGCGGGAGGACGTCGGCGACACCGAGGCGAAAACCGTTCCGGTCGGGGAAGCCGAACGTGGAGTCATACGAGAACCCGGCGGCTGCCATCACGCGCTCGGTGACGCCGGGGTGGATGCGAACGTAGTGCTGCCGAATGCCGTGGACGGGTGAGCCGGCGATTTCCACCAGCCGCAGCCGCTGCGCGTTGAACGCCTCGCTTTTGTCGAGCGTTTCGAAGCTGCCGTGCAGCCCGATCTCGTGGCCGGCCGAGCGAACCTGGGCAAGGATATCGCGCGCCTTGGACGACTCGGGTCGGTAGGTGAGGTCGCCGGCGCGCATCGTTTGCAGCGTCGGCGTGCCACAGAGGATGAACCACGTGGACCGGATGCGCGCACTCGATTCGTAGTCGAGCACGCCGGCGACGCCGCGGCTTACGGGATCGAATCCCACGCTCCCTAGGGCCGCGGCCGCCACGCGTCCCACCTGAGCAAGGGCGCCCTTCCGGGCCAGCTCCATCATGCGAAGCAGTGTGAACGCGGGCCACCAGGAAACGACATCCAGATCGTGTGTAAACGCTGCCGCCCAGCGGCGTCCCTCCGGCCATGGAGCGATCGTTCGGAATGCCCGCCGGCCCGCCGCCTTGCGAGCCGCCGCTTGCAAGGCGAGGGCGGCGCGATGAATCACCGGCTCGCGCTCGAGCCCCTCACGCACCAGTGGATTTGCCGAAGAAGGAATTCGTTCATAGCGGTCCCGGTCGTGCACGCGTTGTTCCGATGCCGCGCCGGCGACTTCGATCACGAGTTGCAGCACAGCACGCGGCACGCGGACGACGCCGTCGGCGACGTCGATCCCCCACCCCGCCGCCATCCAGCCGCGCAAATCGCGCGGCGCCTGCTCGCTCAACTCGAGGCGGACGACGTCAAGCGTCGGCCCGGCAGGCACAAGCCGGGCAAGGTCCACGAGCAGGTCCAGCGCAAAGCGCTCGGCTCGGGACTGGTTGCTGGCGTCGGGGAGTTTGATCACAGGGCCACGAAACGTACATTACGACCCCAATGCCGGAAACACTCCTCCCCAAAACGCGCATCCCCTGGCGGCATCTCGTCCTCTTCGGCTGGCTCCCGAGCCCGCTGAAAGTCCTGGCCTACCGCCTACTCCTCGGCTACCGCATCGGGCGAGGTGTGCGCATCAGTTTCGGCGGCGTCGTCATCGGGAGGCACGTGGAGCTGGGCGACCACGTCGAGATCGGATTCCTCGCGGTCGTACAGGGCGAAACGATCCGGATCGGCCGCCACTCGAGCGTGGGCACGTTCAGCTACCTGTCGTGCAACGTGATCGAGATCGGCGACGACGCGAAGATTCGCGAGCAGGTGTACGTCGGTGGCCCGCAGCTACCCGAATCCAAGTTCGTGCTGGGGAGCCGCACCATCATCCTGCAGCTCACGAACATCAATCCCACCAAGCCGGTGGTGATCGGGGACGATACCGGCATCGGCGGGCACTGCCTGATCTTCACCCATGGCGCCTGGCTGAATCAGCTCGATGGCTACCCGGTGACCTACGAGCCCGTCACCCTGGGCAACAGCGTGTGGCTGCCGTGGCGCGTGTTCATCATGCCCGGCACCACGATCGGTGACGGCACCGTGATCGGCGCCAATTCGCTCGTATCCGGAAACATTCCGGCGAAGAGCCTGGCGGTTGGAAATCCGGCGAAAGTGATCCGATCCGCGCCCGATTTTCCGAAGCGGCTGAGCGAGGGCGAGCGCGCCGCCCTGGTGGCGACGATGATGGCCGAATTCGATCGCTTCCTGCTACACGGTGGCGTGACCGTCGAAGATCAGGCGTCAGTCCGGCTGTATCGCTACGGCCGAAAGACCTGGCGCCTGCTGTGGTTGCGCGGCGGCTCCCGAGTGGACGGCATCACCCCCGCGCGCGGGGACACGCTGTTCACGGAAACCGCGCTTTCCGCTGACGCGCGCGCCGAGTTCACGAAGCACGGCGTGTACTGGCTGGACCTGGATGGCCGTACCCGCAGCGAGCGCGGGTCCCGGCTCACCGAGGAGCTTGCGCTGTTTCTCGGCCGTTACGGAGTACGGCTAGCTCGCGCGAGCGGATGAGGGTTATGCCCTAGCGCCGCCCCTCTCTCAGGCGATCGAGCTCGCGCTGCAGCACCCGCAGCTCCTCCCGCATCCCCGCCAGCATCTCGCCCACAAATCCGAAGCCGAACAGCACGACGCCCGAGATCACGAGCACCATGATCAGGTCGAGGAGCGGGCGAAACCCGACGTGGGGGGGGCCGAAGCGCAGGTAGAGGGCCACGAGGCCGACGAGTAAGCCGACCGAGAACAGGGTCGCGCCCAGCACGCCGAAGAAGAGCATCGGTTTGCGCCCGAAGCGCAGCTGGAACCAGACGGACATGAGGTCGAGCACCCCGACCGGGATCCGGCCGATGCCGAACTTGGATGCGCCGGCGTGGCGAGGGTGCACCGGCACCGGCCGTTCCGCGAGGCGGTACCCCTGGGAGGCGGCGATCACCACCATGAAACGGTGCCAGTCGGGACGCATCGGCACGGAGTCCATGATCTCCCGGCGGTACGCCTTGACCGAGTTCAGATCCTTCACGCGTACGCCGAACAGCCAGCGGCACAGCGCGTTGTAGACGCCGGAGACGAAGCGCTTGTTGTAGCCGCCCTGCTTCGTGCCCGTCACGACGTCCGCCTGCCCCGCCAGGATGGGGTCGACGAGTGCGGGAATATCCGAGGGCAGGTACTGCAGGTCCGCCGGATAGTAGACCAGCACGCGGCCGCGGGCGACGTCGGCCCCGGACTTCAGGGCGTCGGCGATGCCGCGCTGCGTGCGGTGGGTGACGACCCGCACGAACGGGTGCTTGGCGGTGAGGTCCTCGAGCAGCTTCGGAGACCCATCGTGACTGCCGTCGTTGACGATCACCAGCTCGACGGCGTACGGCAGCGGCAGCATCGCCTCGCGCGTCAGCCGCACGAACTCGGCGAGGTTGTCGGCTTCGTCCTTGGCCGGAACCAGGACGCTGACGTCAGGCGGCGTCGAATTCGTCGCCAGGCTCATAGCCGCTTGCGCATCCGCGCGGGCAAAATGCCGAGCTGATCGCGATACTTGGCGACCGTGCGCCGGGCGATCCGCACGCCTTTGCGCTCGAACATCTCGACGATCTGCTGGTCGGTGAGCGGGTCCTTGGGCGGCTCGTCGTGCACCAGTTTCTGGATCTGCGACTTGATGGACCGCGCGCTGGCGTCCTCGCCGGTGGTGGTCGACAGGCCGCTGGAGAAGAAGAATTTGAGCGGCAGGAGGCCCCGCGGCGTCTGCACGTACTTCTCGTTCGTGACCCGGCTGACGGTGCTCTCGTGCATGCTGATGACGTCGGCGACCTCGCGCAGCGTGAGCGGCTTGAGATAGTCGATGCCCTTCTCGAAGAACTCGCGCTGCCGGTCGACGATGAAGTTCATCACCTTGAGCATGGTCTGGCGCCGCTGTTCGATCGCCTGAATCATCCAGTGCGCGCTGTTGAGGCGCTGATTGATGAATTCCTTGCTCTCGCCGTCGTATTTCTTTTTGTCGCGCGCGATCTCCTGGTACGTCTTGGAAATGCGCAGCCGCGGCAGGCCGCTGTCGTTCAGGAAGACGTGGTACTTGTCGTCGATCTTCTCGACGATCAGGTCCGGGATGATGTACGCGTCGTTGGCGGCCGAGTGCTGCAGCCCCGGTTTCGGGTCGAGACGGGCCAGCTCGTCGGCCGCTTTCTGCACCTCATCGGGCGCGAGGCCAAAGCGCTTGCCGAGATCGCTCCAGCGGTGCGCGATCAGGTCCTCGAAGGCGTCCTTCACCAGCCGGTAGACGAGCGAATCGGTGCGCTTCTGGCTCTCGAGCTGCAGCATGAGGCACTCGCGCAGATTACGCGCACCGGTGCCGGGCGGATCGAGCTGCTGGATGACGCGCAGCATCGCTTCGACTTCCGCCATCGTGAATGCCGCCACATTCAGATCGAGCTCCGACTCTGCCTCGTGCTCTTCGAGCAGCTGGTTCGCGCCCTTGAGGATCTCCTCGAGGCTGTGCTGGAGATAGCCGTCCTCGCCGATGTTGCCGAGGAATTCCTCGGTGAGCAGCTGCTGCCGCGGATTGAGGTCGAGCATCCGCGTCTGGTCGCGCAGATAGTCGATCAGGTCCTTCCCCTCGACCGTGACGGGCTCCACGTACTCGCGCGCTTCGCTGTAACTGCCGCTCGGCACGCCGTGATCGGTCCGGTCGTCCAGGAGAATGCTCTCCCAGTCGGGCTCGTCGTCGCCGCTCTTTTCCTTCTCGGCCTTCTTTTCCTGCTGCTGCTCCGCGGCGGGGGCCTGGACCTCTTCCTCGGGCTCGATCATCTCCAGGAACGGATTCCCCAGCAGCTCTTGCTTCAGGTGCTGCTCCAGGTCCAGCAGCGGCATGTACAGCAAGTCCATCGCCTGGTAGAGGCGTGGATTGATCCGCAGGTCCTGCCGGAGCGAGGTGTGCTGATGCAGGCCGGTCTTCATGCGGCGGAGGAGAGCCGCGCCCGCAGGCGCGTGGTGAGCGTGGGCCCGAGGTACAGTGACGCCACGCGATCGTCGAAGACCAGCTGCCGCACCGTCCCGGCGACCTGCACCCGGCCCTCGAACATGATGTAGGCACGGTCGACGATGTCGAGGGTCTGCTCCACGTTGTGGTCGGTGATCAGCACGCCGATGCCGCGATGCCGCAGCCCCGCGACGATCGTCTGGATGTCGTTGACCGCGATCGGATCGACGCCGGCGAACGGCTCGTCGAGCAACAGAAACTTCGGCTCCGTCACGAGCGCGCGCGTGATCTCGAGACGGCGCCGCTCCCCGCCCGACAGCTGATACGCCTTCTGGCGCCGCAGGTGCTTGATCGCCAACTCGTCGAGCAGCGTTTCGAGCCGCCGCTTGCGCTCGTCCTCGTCGATCTTCAGGGTCTCGAGGATGGCGAGCACGTTCTCTTCGACGCTCAGCTTGCGGAAGATCGACGGCTCCTGGGCCAGGTAGCCGATCCCCGCGCGCGCCCGCTGGTACATCGGCAGGGCGGTAATGTCACGGCCGTCCAGCAGAATGTTGCCTTCGTCGGGACGGATCAGCCCGGTGATCATGTAGAAGGAGGTCGTCTTCCCCGCCCCGTTCGGCCCCAGGAGCCCGACGATCTCGCCCTGCGCGAGGTCGAGGGAGACGTTGTTGACGACGCGGCGGCCCTTGTACGCCTTCACGAGATGTTGCGCGCCGAGGCGGCTGCCGCCCCGCACGACCGGATGCTCGCCGCTGACCGATTCGCTGCGTGCGACGGTCTCCTCGGCGAGCAGCAGGAAATGCTGCGCGGCGGCAGCGCGGTCGGCGGGCACGCCCGCCCAGACCTCGGGGGCGAATGCGACAGCGGCGTCGCCCCACAGCGCGCCCATCGGCAGCACGACCAGCTTCAGCATCGCCAGGCGCGGCAGGACCGACGTCGCGAGGTAGGCGCGGGCATCATCGACGGACAGGCTCCCCGCGTCGGGCGGCTCTCCCTTGGCATGCGCCCGCAGCTTGAGGAATTCCTCGCGATAGGCGACGGCGAGGTCGCTGAAGCTGGCGCGGCCCTGATCATCGGCGATGCGCACGAGCGCGGCGGCCGCCAGCGCGAGCGACGAGTCGCGGGTCGCGAACAGATCGGCGAACTCGTCCAGGCCGGTCACGGGAGAGCCGGTTTGGCGGTTGGTGGAGGAGTCTTCAGGCTATCGGCGACGATGGCCGGTCGTGGCTCGAGGTGCACGCCGTCGGCCTTGCCGGCTACGGTCACGCGCTCGATGCGGTCACGCAGCATCGCGACGGTGATGCGGTGGCCACGGGAGTAGTTGATCGCGGGGCCAACGTGGGTGGTGTCCTTCGGGTCCGGGTGATGCGTCAGCGCCCGCGCCGATCCCAGAGATACCACATCATGCAGTCTGGAGCGCGGCTGCTTGGTCGCAGAGTTCTGCTCCTGCGCGAAGCGGATCGTGAGCGAATCTCCGGTGATCCAGTCGGTTTCGTTCGCGGGCGTGATCGAATCACGCTTCGCCGTGGAGAATGCGCTGCCGAACGCCCGCGACTCGGTCAAGACTTCACCGGGCGAATCGATCGCCAGTGAGTCCGCTTGAATCGTGTAGAGCGTCGAGACGGCGTGGGGGCGCATCGTGTCCCCCCAGGCGAACGTCTGCTGCAGCAGCCGGTCGGCGATGCGCAAGTCGATCGTATCGGCCGTCAGGACCCAGTCCGAGCCGGTGGCCTTCCCCTTGCCGAGCGCCTTCACGCCGCGGACGTCACGCTGCACCAGCGCCAGCTCGATGCGCGTGCCGACCAGCGTATAGTTTCTTCCCGCTTCCGCCGTGGTCGTGCGTCCCTTGCCCTCGACGCTCGGCGTCCCGACCAGCACGCCGAATCCCTTCGTCTGATCCATCATCATCGAGTCGGAGCGTGCCGCGAAATCACTGCGGTCGATCGTGACCTTGCCGCCGGCCCACATGCGGTCGTCGCCTTTGAAGCGCAGCCGGTCGGCGACAATGATGTACGGCTCATGAGAGAGCGTGTCCCCGGGCTCGTTCTGCCGGTATTCGACGGTGGGACGCTGCGTCGCGTACATCTCCACCGTGTCGCGGATCCCCTTGGCCACACGCCAGTACTTGAGGTTGGGGCCGCGCAGCACCGAACCGGTACGGCGATTCACGGCGACGACGTTGTTGTGCGCCTCGAGGCGTTCGTCTTTGAGAAAGTACGACGCAAAGTGCGCGTCCAGCGCCAGTCCTGTATCACGAATGGCGACGCTCCCGATCAGGTCAAGGCGACCCAGACCCGGGTAATGCGCAAAACTGTCGGCGGAAATCGTGGTGTTCGTACCGTCGCAGTGCGCCAGTACGCCGCCGCCGCCGTGCACCGTCTTGGTTCCATCGGGGTTGGGGATTTCCGCGTAATGACCCATGGAATCGACCGCGACACGGCAGGGGCGCCCAGCCACGGTATCCGCCGTCGCGGGGACACCTTGCAGCAGCAGGACGACGGCGAGCACCGGAGTCATTGACTGGGGAGAATGAACTGCCCGCCCGTGCCGTGCGGCCGTTGGGCGGTGATCTTTTTGAATTCCGGATCGGAGGTGAACCCGTCACCTTCGACGTGACGACCGGGCTCGTCCCACACGAAACTCTTGTCGGAGCTCACTTCGTTGCGGGCCCTGTTGTAGTCCATCACTGCGGTGCGCATCGTGCCGCCGTCCTTATCGCGCACCACGACCACGTTGCCGCGCGCCTGCATGTCCTCGGTCCGCCAATGATCGGTGCCTTCGCGCGCCGTGAGCGTCGACGTGGCACGGCCCGTCACGTCATAGAACGTCACGTGGACGTTGCGCAGCTCGGCCTGCTGCGTGCTGGAGTAGAAGTACGCCGTGTCGGCGCGCACCCGGGCGCGCAGGATGCCTGCATCGGTGACGTAATGGCTCATGCCGAGCAACACCTGGTCGGCACTGTCGAGGGCCGCCTGGGTGGCCGTCACGCGAGTGCCGTTCTTGCAGGCTCCGGCGACCATGGCAACGAGCAGCAGCAGGCGTGTCACAGAGCCCCTGCCTTCATCAAATCGTGCAGATGCACGATCCCGACGACTTTCCGATCACCGTCGAGTACCGGCAGGGCCATGATGCCGTAACGCTCCATGACGCTCACCGCGGCGCTGGCGAGCTCGTCGGACGTCGTCGCCTTCGGCGTCTTCGTCATGACGTCGCCGACGGGAATGTCGAGGAATGCGTCCGTGCGCTCCATGAGCCGGGTCAGATCACCCGCCGTCACCACTCCGGCCAGGGTCGCGCCGTCGCCCTGCTCCACCACGGCGACCGTGCCGCGCTTTTCGGCGAGCAGCATGACACACTCCCGCATCGGCCGGTCGGGGGTCAACGTCGGCAGGTCGTGGGTCAGCATCACGTCGGCGACGCGCAGCAGCAGCTTGCGGCCCAGGACGCCGCCGGGATGCAGCGCCGCGAAGTCCTCGCGCCGGAATCCTTTGACCTCGAGCAGCGTCACGGCGAGCGCATCGCCCAGGGCGAGGGCGACGGTGGTACTTGCCGTCGGTGCCAATGTTTCGGGGCACGCCTCTTCGGCGACCGAGGCGTCGAGCACGACGCTGGACTGGCGGCCCAGCGGCGAGTCGGCATCACCCGTCAGCGCGATGATCGGCACGCCAAGCCGCTTGAGCTGATTCACGAGGCCGAAGAGCTCGTCGGAGGCGCCGCTCTTCGACAGGACGATCGCGACGTCGTCCCGGCTCACGATACCGAGGTCGCCGTGCAGCGAGTCCACCGGATGCAGGAACGTCGCCGGCGTGCCGGTCGAGGTGAATGTCGCGGCGATCTTGCGGGCGATCAGGCCGGACTTGCCGACCCCGGAAATGATGACGCGGCCCTTGGCGCCGGCGAGAATCTCGATGGCCCGGGCGAAGGCTACGCCGAGGTTGTCCGCGAGCGCCTGGACGGCCGCTGCCTCGAGCGCCAGCACGCGCTTGCCACGGTCGACGAGTCGCTCAGATGCCGGCGCCAGCTTACGCACGGACGGCCTCCCGGACGCGTTGCCAGACGTCCACGGCGAGTCCTACGATGCCGGCCAGCTGGTCGAGCGGAACCATGTTCGGCCCGTCGGACGGGGCGCGCGCCGGATCGGGATGCGTCTCGAGGAAGAAGCCGTCGGCGCCCGCCGCGGCCGCGGCGTACAGCAGCGGCGGAATGAACGCCCGCTCGCCGCCGCTCGAGCCATCGCGGCCCTGGCCCGGCTGCTGCACCGAGTGCGTGGCGTCGAAGATCACAGGCGCCTTACAGGCGGCGCGCAGCCGCGAGAAACTGCGCATGTCGACGACGAGATCGCCGTAGCCGAAGAACGTGCCGCGCTCGGTGACGGCCACCTCCGGCGCGCCTCCAGTGCGGACTTTCTCGACGGCGCCCCGCATCTCTTCGGGCGCCATCCACTGGCCCTTTTTGATGTTCACGGGGCGACCTGCCTTGCCGGCGGCGACGAGCAGGTCGGTTTGGCGGCAGAGAAAGGCGGGGATCTGGAGAACGTCGGCGACGCGGGCGGCGAGCGGCACGTGACCCGGCTCGTGCACGTCCGTGAGGATCGGGAGACCGGTGGCGCTGCGAACTTTTTCCAGCGCGCGGAGCCCGGTTTCGAGCCCCGGGCCGCGCGGCGCGTTCAGGCGCGAGCGATTGGCCTTGTCGTACGACGCCTTGTAGATGACGCCGATCCCGAGCTTGACCCCGAGCTCGGCCAATGCCTCGCCGATCCGGATATTGAGATCGTCCGATTCGACGACGCACGGGCCCGCGACGAGAAATGGGCCGTTCTCTGCCCCAAAGCGAGCCATGTCAGTCGGTGAGTTCCGCCAGCTCGCGCGACGGCTCGGTGCGCGGCTGTTGCTTGTGGTGATTGAGCGCCGCGCCGACGAAACCGGCAAACAGCGGATGTGGGCGCATCGGCCGCGACTTCAGCTCGGGATGGAACTGGCAGCCGATGAACCACGGATGACCGGGGGGGGGCAGCTCGATCATTTCCACCAGCGATCCATCGGGGGAGAGGCCGGAGCAGCGCATGCCGTACTCGGCGAGCACGTCGCGATAGGCGTTCGAGACCTCGTAGCGGTGCCGGTGACGCTCGCTCACTTCGGTGGCGTTGTAGGCCTGCGCCACGTGTGAGCCGGGCCGCAGCCGGCAGGGATAGGCGCCCAGCCGCATCGTGCCGCCCATCTCCTGAATGCCCTCTTGCGAGCGCATCAGCGCGATCACCGGGTTTTCGCACTCGGGCGCGAACTCGCTCGAATTCGTATCGGGGATCTTGCAGACGGTGCGGGCAAACTCGATGATCGCGGTCTGCAGGCCGAGGCAGATGCCGAAGAACGGCAGCTTGTGCTCGCGCGCCCAGCGGATCGCTTCGAGCATGCCCTCGACGCCCCGCACGCCGAATCCGCCGGGGACGAGCAGCCCGTCGTGGCCCGCGAGCAGCTCGCCCGCCGTCTCCTGATCGGTGAAGCGGTCCGATGCGATCCAGTGGATCGCCACGCCCACTTCGTTGGCGATCCCGCCGTGGACGAGCGCTTCGTGAATGCTCTTGTAGCTGTCGGCGAGCTCGGTGTACTTGCCCACCACGGCGATCCGCACCTGGTGCGGCGGTTTCAGGATCTTGTCCACCATCGCGGCCCAGGCACGCAGGTCGGGCTCCTTGGTGTCCAGATGGAGCCGCATGCAGACTTCCTTGTCGAGTCCCTGCGCATGGAGCTTGAGCGGGATTTCGTAAATCGACTTCACATCGGGACTTTCGACCACGCACCCGAAATCGACGTTGCAAAACTGCGCAATCTTGCGCTTGAGATCTTCGGAGAGCGGACGCTCGGTGCGGCACACGAGGATGTCGGGCTGGATTCCGATCTGCATCAGCTCGCGCACGGAGTGCTGCGTCGGCTTCGTTTTGAGCTCCGCCGTCGCCGCGATGAACGGCACGAGGGTCAGATGAATGAAGAGGGTGTTGTCGCGGCCGACTTCCTGACGGAACTGGCGGATCGCCTCGAGGAACGGCAGCGACTCGATGTCGCCGACCGTGCCGCCGATCTCCGTGATCACCACGTCGTGGTCGGGCGCGAGCCGGCGAATGGCGCTCTTGATCTCGTCGGTGATGTGCGGGATCACCTGCACCGTCGAGCCGAGATACTCGCCGCGCCGTTCTTTGGTGATGACGGACAGATAAATCCGGCCCGTCGTCACATTGTTCACCTGTGAGAGAGAGCGGTCGATGAACCGCTCGTAGTGGCCGAGATCGAGATCCGTCTCGGCGCCGTCGTCGGTCACATAGACCTCGCCGTGCTGGAACGGCGACATCGTCCCGGGATCGACGTTGATGTACGGATCGAACTTTTGGATCGTGACCTTGAGCCCGCGTTCGGCGAGCAGCCGGCCGAGCGACGCGGCGGCAATGCCCTTGCCGAGCGAGCTCACTACACCGCCGGTGACAAAGATGTACTTGGTCGAGCTCACGGGCTCACCTCTTTCAGGTGTCGGGTGATTTGCGCTTCAGCCCACTTGAGATCGGCCGGCGTATCGATGCCTGGCGCTGCCGGACCGTCGAACAACGTCACGCCCATCGGAATCCCGTGGAGCAAGGGCCGCAGCTGCTCCAGCCGTTCCCACTGTTCTTCGGGAACGGGCGGCAGGCGAACCCATGCCTCCAACGCTTCGCGTGTATAGCCGTACACGCCGACGTGCTGATGGTAGACCACGGTGCCCGTGCCATCGCGGTCGAAGGGAATCGGCGCGCGCGAGAAGTACACCGCCCTGCCCCGAGCATCCACGACCACTTTCACGCGACTCGGATCGTTGACCAACGCTCGATCGAGGGAGCCGGCGGCGGTGCCGAGCGGATCACCGCCCTCGAGACACGCCAACGCGCCGCGCACGGCGGCGGCCGCGACGAAGGGCTCATCGCCCTGCACGTTCAGAATGAAGTGGAAATTGCTAAATGGCGCTTTGGCAATGACTTCCGCGACACGCTCGGTACCCGACGCATGATCGGGCGACGTCATGACCGCTTCGAAGCCCGCAGCGGCGACGACGTCCGCGATCTCCCGTGCGTCGGTAGCGACCACAAGTCGATCACACACAGCGAGTTCGGCGATGCGGCGGGTGACGACGACGATGAGGGGTTCGCCACCCAGTGGCAGGAGTGGCTTGCGAGGGAGCCGGCTGGAGCCCAGCCGTGCAGGAATCACGCCAAGGACGGGCACGGAGGAAGATACAAAATCCGTGCCGTGGAGTCTAGCCCGCTCCTATTCTTGAGTTACCGCCGTTGCCACACGTCCCGCTCGAAGACCTCTTCCGAGGAGCCGTCGCCGTCCATGTCCCAGTAGGTGGTTTGCACCGCCCGCCAAATCATCGTCCCCCCGGAGATGCTGACGATGGCCTCGTAACCCGAGCTACCGGCTACGTAGGCGAGTGTGTCTCCACGGACGCTTACGTGGGCAGAGACCGTCGTGTCTGGTTGGCCCGGTTGACGAAGAGTCAGGACGGCGGTCCCGTTCAGTTGAATCGTCAGAGTCGCTGACAGACCCAAGGCTGCTTTCAAATCCTGACTTACGGTGGAGTCGGACACCAACACCAGCTCAAGCCGGGAGAGGTCCCAAGTGCCAGCCATGCGCCCCAGGGACACCTCTGAGGATGGTCCGGTGCTGTCCGAGCAGGCGGTGATCGCTACGGCACCGAGGGTGGCGAGAAAAGCGCGTGCGGACATGGCAGGCTCCGTGAGAGTGTGCGCGTTAACTCTGCAGATCATCAATCAAGACGTCGTCAAGCGGTCGTGGCGGACCTGACGACGTGGAGAAAGTTCTCGAGAATGCGCTTCCCATGCTCCGTCCCGATCGACTCGGGATGGAATTGAACGCCGTAAGTCGGATGATCGCGGTGCTTCATGGCCATGATCTCCGACGCCTCTCCCGTGCCTTGGCGATCCGCGCTCATGGCGGTGACGACGAGTGCCGGGGGAAGCGAACTGGGATCGACGACGAGCGAGTGATAGCGCATCGCCGTGAACGGGCTGGGGATGCCGTCGAACAGCTCGTCGTCGCTGTGCACGATCGGGCAGGTCTTGCCGTGCATCAGCCGGGGGGCCCGTACGATCTTGCCGCCGAACGCCTCGCCGATGGCTTGATGCCCCAGGCAGACGCCCAGAATCGGGACTTCACCGGCGAGGGCGCGAACCAGAGGCACGAGGATGCCGGCCTGCGCGGGGGTTTTGGGTCCCGGAGACAGCACGAGGGCGGTCGGCTTCAGGGCCTTCACCTCCGCGACGCTGAGGGCGTCGTTGCGATACACGACCGGCTCCTCCCCCAGCTCGCCGAGATATTGCACGAGGTTGTAGGTAAAGGAGTCGTAGTTGTCGAGCACGAAGAGCATGCTGAAATCTAAACCACTGGAAGCCCAGCGGCATCCAAGAAGGGACTTCTCGGATACACCAGGACTCTCCAGGAGGGCCTCATGCTGAAGCTCGCGGCGGCACTCATCGCCGGGTTAGTCGCAATGGGCGGATGGGCGGTGGTCACGGTGAAGGACCTGCCGGAGTACTTTGTCGCGGGGCGGCAGTACACGCTCGAGTTTCAGGTCCGGCAACACGGCAGGACACTGCTCAGCAATCTGCAACCCCGACTCGTTGTCAGTACCTCGGCACGCCGCCTCGGCGGCATAGTCGGCGGCAAGGACGAGACGACCATTCCCGCTGTCGCCAAATCCGCTGCAGGGACGTATGCCGTGACCTTTACGGCACCCGCCGCGGAGCGGGTGTTTCTCACGATTCAAAGCGGGTTCGGCAACAATGAGCTGCGGCTGTATCCACAGCCGGTGATCACGGCCGGCGCCTCCCGCGCTGCCATGGCGCCGGGCGAGCGCGGGCAAGTCCTATTCGTCGCCAAGGGATGCACGATTTGCCACGCCAACGCCGATCTGACGAATGGGCCGTCCAATGAGCTCGTGACTGTCGGCCCGGAGCTGGGCGGGCGTCATCTGGCCCGCGAATACGTCATTCAGAAAATGAAGAACCCGGCGTCGCAAATCATGCCGGATCTCGGTCTGACTGATGCTGAAGCAGCGGCCATCGCCGCGTTCCTGAGTGGGGCGGGGGCGGGGGCGGGGGCGGGGGCGGGGGCGGCTACCACGGGCCGTTGAGTTGTGCCCGTTCACGCCCGCGGGTGGTAGCTCTTATGCACGGTCCGGAGGTAATCCCGATCGACATGAGTGTAGAGCTGCGTAGTCGCGAGATCGGCGTGTCCGAGCATTTCCTGCACCGCGCGCAAATCGGCTCCGCCTTCGAGCAGGTGCGTGGCGAACGTATGGCGCAGCGTATGCGGGGTGACACGCTTGGCCAAGCCTGCCCGCCGCGCGGTCGCCTTGATGACACCCCAGGCGCCGACGCGCGATAACGGTGTACCCCGGGCATTCAGGAACAGAATGCCTCGGGCTCTGCCGCGATCCAGCGTGGGCCGGATCTCCCTCGCGTACAGCGCCACGGCGCCCAGGGCGCGACGCCCGACCGGAACGAGCCGTTCCTTGGCCCCCTTGCCGAAGACGCGGGCGACGCCGTCCTCGAACAGGATGTCCTGCAGCTTGAGCGCCACCAGCTCCGAGACGCGGGCGCCCGTGGCGTAGGCGAACTCGAGCAGGGCGCGATCGCGGATTGCCAGCGGCTCGTCGGTGTTCGGCGCCGCCAGCAGCTTCTCGATTTCGGCCACCGTCAACACCTCTGGGAGCGTGCGCCACCGCTTGGGTGACTCGATCCGTTCGCTGGGATCGCGCGTCGCGAGCCCCTCCCCGACCAGGAACTTGAAGTAGGTCCGGATCGCGGAGATCTGGCGGCGGATCGTGGTAGGCGCGAGGCCGAGATCCTTGAGGACGTAAATGAACTCCCGCAGCTGCGGCGCGGAGAGCTGTTCGGGTGCCCTTGCTCCCCGGCTGGTGGCGTACTCCGCCAGGCGCGTGATGTCGCGCAAATAGCTCGCGACGGTGTGACGGCTGTTGCCCGCCTCGAGCGCGAGGTAATCGCGGAAGCGCTCTAGGTGGAAGGCGGCGGCGGACGGCGGCGGCGGCGGCGGACGATCCATACGACAATTATTGCGATGAGCGCGCCGGCCACAATAGCGAGCGCCGTGTTGACGCGCGTCACGATGCGAAGGACATCCTCGAGATTCGTACCCAGCTGGCTCACCACGTAGGTGAGCGCGCCGTAGTAGGCCGCGGATGCGAGGGCCATCGGGATCAACGCACGCCAGGCCCCGACCCGGGCGATCCCGGCGAAGGGCATCACCACGCCGCGCCAGACGGGTAACAGGCGTGAAATGAAAATGCCGTAGGCGCCGTGGCGGCGATACTGCTCTGCGATGCGCGCGACGGTGTTCGGGGTCAAGATGTGCCTGCCCAGGAACCCGCGCGACACGAGCGCTCCGTGCCGCCGCGCCAGGGCGTAGACCCCCGCCGCCGACCCTACGTTCGCGGCCCACGCCAACGCAAACACGAGCCACGCATCCATGACGCCGCGGCCCGCGAGAAACGCCCCCAGTGACACGGCGACATCGGCGGGAACGGGCGGGAAGATGTTTTCGACGGCGGCCAGCGTGGCGATGAGGGCGTAGAGCGGCCCGGTGGGGAGTTGCTCGAGAAACGCGATGAAGTCCGTCAGGAGACTCTGCTCGGCTCGACGAGTGTCGCCACTGCAAGTACGGCAATGCCTTCACCGCGACCGATCCAGCCCATGCCTTCATTCGTCTTCGCTTTCACGGAGACGTGCGCCGGCCCCGCCAGCAGGGCTGCGGCGAGCTTCTCTTCCATGGCATCGAGGTGGGGCGCGAGCCTGGGTTTTTCGACGATCACGGTGACGTCCGCGTGGACGAATTGAAACCCGGCTTCCACGACCTTGAGAAATGCCTTGTTCAGCAGATCAATCGAGTTGGCGTTTTTCCACTGCGGGTCGTCGTCCGGAAACATGCGGCCGATGTCGCCGAGGCCCGCGGCGCCCAGAATGGCATCGGTGAGGGCGTGGGCTACGGCGTCCGCGTCGGAATGACCGCTCAGTCCCTTGGGATGGGGGATCTCGACGCCGCCGAGGATGAGCTTGCGGCCTTTTGCGAAGGGATGGGAGTCGTAGCCGATGCCGACGCGCATTAGGAGAGCAGTTTCATGTCCGGGATAAAATAACCTGAAAAGCAGATCCCTCGCTTCGCTCGGGATGACACGCGCTCGGCTCGTTTTTGTGAAAAGAGGGTGGAGAGATGAGCTGAACGCGCTACGCCGCCGCGGTGATCACCGGCCCTGCGGGCACCAATTCCTTTCTTATCGGATCGATCTTCAGGTTCAGGCCTTCGAGGGAGTGAGCGCCGAGGAGCGTCATATCTCCCGATTCTGCGAACACGACGAGATCCGGCGCTTCCGTCCCGGCTGCGCGCACCAACGCATAGCCGATATCGCGCTCGATGCGACGACCATCGGCGACTTCGAACGCTTGTTTCCGCTGCGCATGGATGCCCAGCTCCTCGAGCACCCGGCGCGGAATCCACGTAAACTCGCTTCCGGTATCGACCAACGTCGGCTGGGGCCGCGCAGCTCCCAATTCTGCACCTCGATCGTCGTGCGAAAGACTCCCACGTCGTCCATGGTAGTTCCTCCAAGCAGGTCCTTCGCTACGCCCGCGGGCGTGGGCTTCGCTCAGGATGACATGCGCGCAGCTCGTTTTTGTAAAGAAGCAGAGTGGATGGGATGTGTTGCAGTTCTCCGCCCCAAATCCGCTATAGAAGGTATGAAACCCCTGATGACGCGAGGCTTATGCCTCGCATTTGTGCTTCTGATGGCAGCCTGCGGCTATTGGGGACGGCGTCCTGTCGATCAGGACACCGACATCCGTCCCAACAGCCCCGTGTGGATCTGGACTCCAGGCGGCGTCGAGAAATGGCATGACGTATTCGTCACCTACGACTCAGTCAAGGGCATTCCCTTCGATCTGCCTCTGGAGTGCGCCACCTGCCGGCGGAGCATTCCGTTGACCCGCGTCGACTCCATGAAGCTCGGCTACAAGCCCGGCGTCCAAAAGGTCGTGGAGGGGGCGGGCATTGTCACCGCCGCTCTCCTTGTGGAGTTCGCACTGTGCGCGCTGCTCGACCCTCACAGCCGTGATAGCTGCTGAGCAGAGCGTCTGCTGGTCAGTTATCGAAACGCGTGCTAGTCTCCGCCTATGTCAACAACCACTCACCCCGCCCTCGGCGCCCTGCTGTTGCTTCCCGCGCTCCTCACGGCCCAGCGTCCGACGCTTTCGGCCACCGTAAAGCAATACGTTGCGGTTGACACGCCCGTGGTGGCTCTCACCCACGTGCGCGTCATCGATGGCACCGGCGCCGCGCCCAAGGAAGACCAGACGGTCATCATCCGTGACGGGAACATCGTCGCGCTCGGCGCCGCCCGCGCCACCAGAGTGCCGGAGGGTGCGCAAGTGATGGACCTCACCGGGAAGTCCCTGATCCCGGGCCTCGTGATGATGCACGAGCACCTCTACTACCCGACCGGCCCGGGTGTCTACGGCGCCGATTACGTGAGCTTCTCGCGGCTGTACCTCGCGGGCGGGGTCACGTCGATGCGGACCGGCGGCAACGTCGGCGGCTACGCCGACTTGAACCTCGCCGCGGCGATCAAGGCCGGGAATCAGGTGGGACCGTGGATCGACGCGACCGCTCCCTACGTGAACGGCCCTTCCCCATTCACACAGATGTACGCGCTGAAGGACTCGGCCGACGCGCGCCGCTTCGTGGCATTCTGGGCAGACGCGGGCGCGACTTCGTTCAAGGCATACATGAACATCACCCGCGCCGAGCTCGCCGCGGCAGTGGATGAAGCGCACAAGCGCGGACTCAAGATCACGGGCCATCTCTGCTCCGTCACCTACCGGGAAGCCGCCGATCTCGGCATTGACGACCTGGAGCACGGCTTCTTCGTCGCCACCGACTTCGCCAAGGACAAGCAGCCGGACCTCTGCCTCGGACAGAATGCGGGGATGACGGCCCTCGGCGCTGTGGATCCCAAATCGCCGGAGTTCACCTCGCTCCTGCAGTACCTGATCGCTCATCACGTCGCGGTCACGTCGACGCAGACCGTGTTCGAGACGTTCACGCCCGGTCAGCCGGTGCCGCCAGGGCTCGACGCGCTCGATCCCGTGCTCAAGACGCAGTACGACCAGCAATACGCGCGCGTGCAGCAGAACACGACGTCGCCCTTCGGTAAGCTGCTCGCGCTCGATCAGGCGATGGAGCTGGCCTTCTTTCGCGCCGGCGGGCTGCTTGTGGCGGGGACGGACCCGACGGGCGGCGGCGGCGTCATTCCCGGCTACTCCGACCAGCGAGAGGCCGAGCTGCTCGTCGCGAGCGGCCTGACGCCACTCGAGGCGATCAAGGTCTGCACGCTGAACGGGGCGACGTACCTCGGTCGGGCGGATCGTATCGGCTCGATTGCGGTGGGTAAGCAGGCCGATCTCGTGGTGATCGACGGCAATCCCGCGGCCAGTATTGCCGATATCGCGCACGTGACCCTGGTGTTCAAACAGGGCGTGGGGTATGACCCGGAGAAGTTGATCGAGTCGGTGCGAGGGAAAGTGGGACTCTTCTAATCCCCGCTCCTTCTTTTTTTTTCGCAACGACGCGCGCGCAGATGTCAGCGAAGGACCTGCTTTTTCAATGGGACGCACGCGTTTGGCGCGCGTTGAAGAAAAAGAGGAAGAAGTGGCTAGTTCAGCCTTTTAGAATGCGAATTGCGAGGTGAGCCGCGTTCTTGGCGTTATCGATCCCCACGGTCGCCACCGGCACCCCAGGCGGCACTTGCACGGTCGCGAGCAGCGCGTCGAGCCCGTTGAGCGGACCAACAGCGAACGGCACACCGATGACGGGGAGATCGGTCATGGACGCGGCAAAACCGGGAAGTGCCGCTGACAAGCCGGCGCCTGCGATGATGACCTTGAATCCCCGGCTCCTGGCTCCTGACACCAGTTTCCCGGTTTGTTCCGGCTGGCGATGCGCGGACGACGCATGAAACTCGTACGAGAAACCGGCCTTCGTAAGCACCTCGAATGCCGGTTCAATGCGCGGTTTGTCTGATTCCGAACCAACGATAATGAGGACATCAGGCATTACCCGTCCCCCTTCTCCCGTCCCCCTTCCCCGCCGTCACGCCGCGTCCTCGAGGATCGTGTAATCCTGCTTACGCTTTTTCGGTGTGTAGCCGGCGTCGGCGATGAGCCGCTGCATCTCGGCGAGCGTGGTGCGATGCGTCGTGTTCGCCGCCGAGACGACGTTCTCTTCCATCATGAGCGAGCCGAAGTCGTTGGCGCCGAACCGCAGCGCCACCTGGCCGACTTTCATCCCCATCGTGACCCACGAAGCCTGAATGTTCGGGACGTCCTCGAGTACCACGCGGGCGATTGCCTGCGTCTTGAGATAGGTCACGGCGTCGGTCTTGGGCAGGTGCGACAGCTCGGAGTTCTCCGGCTGCAGCGGCCAACAGATGAACGCCGTGAAGCCGCGCGTGCGGCGCTGCACCTCACGGACGCGAAACAGATGCTCGACGCGGTCGGCGGACGATTCGCCCAGGCCGTACATCATTGTCACCGAGGTCCGCAGCCCCAGCCCGTGCGCTACTTCCATGACCTCGAGCCAGCGGTCGGCGCCCGCCTTCTTGCGCGCGACCTTATCCCGGACGCTTTGGACCAGAATCTCGCCGCCGCCACCCGGAATCGAGTCGAGGCCGGCGGCCATCAGCTCGCGGATGACCTCGTCGATAGTCATGCCGAAACGGCCGGCGAAGAAATCGATCTCCGACGGGGAGAAGCCGTGAATGTGGATGGCGTGGTGACGCTTGATGTACCGCAGCAGATCGAGATACCACTCGAACGGGATGTAGGGGTTGTGCCCGCCCTGCATCAGGATCTGCACGCCGCCGATCGCTTTCAGCTCATCGATCTTGCGGCCGATCTCTTCGTACGACAGCAGGTAGCCCTCGGGATGCTTGGGGCGCCGGTAGAACGCGCAGAACTTGCAGTCGGCGACGCAGACGTTGGTGTAGTTGATGTTGCGGTCGATGATGTACGTGACGACGTTCTCGGGATGCAGCTTCCAGCGAACCTCGTCCGCCAGCCGGCCCAGCTCCAGCAGCGAGGCGCGGTCGTACAGCTCGACGTACGACCGGAACTCAGGGCTGGTGCGATCTACCATCAGGCCACCTGCACGAATTGGAGTGCGCCGACGCGGCGCAGGAAATCGGCGAGCGCGGTGCGGTGGCGGTCGCTGAAGGCATAGTCCAGCCCGCCGAGATATTCGCGGCACGTGCCGACCGCTACGCCGGTCTTGCGCGAGGCCTCGGCGGCGAGGTCGTCGAGATGTGCCAGGCCCCAGGTGCGAGAGGCGAGCAGCGCTCGATGGCCCCGCTGCACGGCAGCGGGGCTCGCTACCCGCGTAGCCGCCCAAACCGCGAACACGAATGGCTGCTGCGTCCACCGCTTCCATTCCTCACCCAGGTCGTAGCGATGGGGATAGGTGCCGCGCGCGGCGAGCGCGAGCGCCGCATCGCCGATCACCAGCACTGCTTCATGCGGAAGTGCGGCAAGGGCGTCGAGATCCTGGGCCTCCGCGCGGGCCTCCGCGAACTTGGGTCGGATCTTCCATACGTCCCGGCACAACAGCTCGAGCAGGGCTACGGATGTGCGCGATGAGGCGCTGAGGAGCACCGTGCGGTTGCTGAGCTCGCGCACGGGATGCTTGGCGAACAGAGCCACACTCCGCACCGGGCCATCACAGGAGATTGCCAGATCGGGGAGGAGCAGGAGGTCTTTCGCGTGCCGCGCGTATTCGATCGCGCTGATCACGCTGACGTCCAGCTCGCCCGCGACCAGCAGATCGTTCAGCTCGGCGGGCGTGCCGGTGACGAGCTCGCCGCCATGCGGCAGCGCCACGACGCCGCGGTCGATTGCGCCATAGACCGGGGCGCAATTGATGTAACCAATCCTACCTATCCTCATCGATTTCCCACGCCAAGGCGTGGGCCCGGTGCATCACTGTCCTTAAGGACCGTGCTCTGTTGGGGACACGCTTCAGCGTGTCGCATCATTCGGCACCATCCACGACCGTTGCCACCGGCTGTTTCGCCCGTGCGGCGGCCCGGGTGCGGTGCTCGATCTGGAATAGCGCTCCCTGCGGCGCGGGGCCCTGGGAGCGCACCGGAGCTGCGTGCGGCTTGGGCACGTAACCGTCGAAAGTCCTGACCGTCTGGTAGAGCGAGTCCCGTTCGACCGGCTCCTTCCCCGCCCCGCGGATCAGCGTCACAATCTCGTCGTACGACAGCCACATCGGCGTCGGCGCGCCGGCCTCGTGGTAGACGCGCTCGAAGACCACCGTGCCCTCCAGGTCGTCACAGCCAAAGGTCAGCGCGACCTGGGAGATGAACGGCGTCACCATGGGCCAATGCGTCTTGACGTGCGGGATGTTGTCGAGCAGCAGCCGTCCCACCGCGATGTTCTTGAGGTCGTCGAAGCCGGTCGTCGCCGTCCCGGTGCGGCCCAGCGTCTCGCCCAGCTCGTTGTGATCGGGGTGATAGGCGAGCGGGATGTAGGTCAGGAAGCCGCCGGTTTCGTCCTGGAGCGCGCGCAGCGCCAGCAGGTGATCGACGCGGTCTGCGAGCGTCTCGACGTGGCCGTACAGCATCGTGCAGTTCGATGGCATGCCGAGCCGGTGCGCCTCGCGATGCACCGCGAGCCACTCCTCACCGGTGAGCTTGCGGTCGGCGATCGTCGCGCGCGCGGCCGGCGAAAACACCTCGGCGCCACCGCCAGGCAACGTGCTGACCCCCGCTGCTTTCATTTCCTTCAAAACCTCCCGAACCTCCATTCCCTCGATTCTCGCCAGGTGCGCGACCTCGACCGCGGTGAGCGCTTTGATCATCACTTGTGGGTGCCGCTGCTTGAGACCACGAAACATGTCGACGTAATACGACAGCTTCAGCTTGGGGTGGAGACCTCCCACGATATGGAATTCGCGCGTGGGATTGTCCGCCGCGGCGTCCGCTTCGGCGAACACTTCCTCGAGACTGCGCGTGTACGCGCCGTCCTCTTTGGGCATGCGTGCGAACGAGCAGAACACGCAGGTGTTGCGTAGGATGCAGACGTTGGTCGGATTGATGTGCTGGTTCGCGGCGAAACAGACGCGACTGCCGTTCTTGCGCTGATTCGCGAGATCGGCGAGTCGGCCGATCGTCAGCAGGTCTGGAGAAGCAAAAAGCGCGAGACCATCCTCGCGCGTGAGCCGCTCGCCGCGTTCGACCTTGTCCGCAATGGCGCGCAGCGTCACGTCACTCTCCGGACCGCCAGCGTCACGTTGTGCCCCCCGAAGCCGAACGAGTTGGACAGCGCGACGTCGAACTGCCGTTTCACCGCGTGATTCGGCGCGGAGTCAAGATCGCAGGCGGGATCGGGATTGAACTGATTGATCGTCGGGGGGATGACGCCGTTCTGCAGCGCCAGCGCGCAGATCGCTAGCTCGAACGCCCCCGCGGCGCCGAGCAGGTGGCCGGTCATCGACTTCGTCGAGCCGAAGATCAGCTGCTTCGCCTGCGGGCCGAATACGGCCTTCACCGCCGCCGTCTCCGCCGCGTCGCCGTGCGGGGTCGACGTGCCATGCGCGTTGATGTAGCCGACCTCCTCGGGCCGGATGCCGCCCGACTGCATCGCGAGCCGCATCGCTTGCTGCGCGCCGGAGCCGTCCGGCGCCGGTGCGGTGATGTGATACGCGTCGGCGGTCGCCCCGTACCCCACGAGCTCGGCGACGATCTTTGCGCCCCGCCCCTTGGCGCGCTCCCACTCCTCGAGGATCACGACCGCCGCGCCGTCGCCCATCACGAACCCGTCGCGGTCCTTGTCGAACGGCCGGCTGGCGGTCTTGGGGTCGTCGTTGCGCTCCGACAACGCCTTCATGTTGGCGAAGCTGGCGAGCGCGAGCGGAGTGATCGCGGCTTCCGATCCTCCCGCAACCATCACGTCGGCCTTGTTTTCGCGAATGAGATCGAATGCATCACCCAGCGCGTGGCCGGACGAGGCGCAGGCCGAGACGGTGCAGTAGTTCGGTCCCTGGAAGCCGTAGCGCATCGACACGATGGCGGAGGCGACGTTCGCCATGAACATCGGCACGAAGAACGGCGACACGCGGCTCGGGCCCTTCTCGATGAAGGTTCGCATGTTCTCTTCGAACGTCGCGATGCCGCCGGTCCCGGTCCCGATGATGACCCCGATCCGTTGGGGATCGAGCGGGCTCTTCTCCAGGCACGCGTCGCGCACCGCCTGCACCGCGGCGCCCATGGCGAACTGCGAGAAGAGATCGTAGCGGCGGGCTTCCTTCTCATCGATGTACTGCAGGGGGTCGTACCCCTTCACTTCGCAGGCGAAATGCACCTGCAGCTTCTCGGAGTCGAAGCGGGTGATCGGACCAGCCCCCGACTGACCGGCGACGAGGGCGGCCCAGGTGCTCGCGACATCGTTCCCGACAGGTGTCACGAGCCCCATCCCCGTAACCGCCACCCGCCGGGTCGTCACTATTTGCCTTTTCCCATCTTGTCGTGCAGGTAGCTCATCGCCGCCCCGACGGTGCGCAGCTTCTCCGCCTCTTCATCGGGGATGTCGATGTCGAATTCCTTCTCGAAGGCCATGACGAGCTCGACCGTGTCGAGACTGTCGGCGCCCAGGTCTTCCATGAAGCTCGCGTCGTTCGTGAGCTTGTCGCGCTCGACCCCAAGCTCTTCGACGATGATGTCTTTGACCTTCTCCTCGAGCTGCTTCATGTCCATTGCCATGGGTAACCCTCAGCGAAGGTGGACCTGCTACATCACCATCCCGCCGTCGACAACCAGAACCTGACCCGTAATGTAGCTGGCTAAGTCCGAAGCGAGAAAGAGCACCGCCGCGGCGATGTCTGCGCCCTGTCCCAGCCGTCCCAGGGGGATGTTGTCCTGAAAGTACTTCTTGGCTTCTTCGGAAATGCCCTTCGTCAGCTCAGTCTCGATATAGCCGGGCGCGATGGCATTCACCAGCACGTTGCGGGAGGCTAGCTCCTTGGCGACCGACTTGGTGAAGCCGATCACCCCGGCCTTGGACGCCGAGTAGTTGGATTGCCCCTTGTTGCCGTTCAACCCCACCACGCTGGTAATGTTGATGACTCGGCCCCAGCGGCGCTTGATCATGCCCCGTGCCGCGTATTTGGTCATCAGAAACGTGCCCTTCAGGTTCGTGTCGACGACGGAATCCCAATCGGCTTCGGTCATCAGGAACAGCAGCGTGTCTTTCGTGAAGCCGGCGTTGTTGACCAGCACGTCGATCTGTCCGAAGTCCTTCTCTACCGCCTTCGCGAACGCTTCGACCTGGGACGCGATGCCCACATCGCAGGCATAGCCGCGCGTCCCCTCGCCGAAGGCGCTCGCCGCCTGCTCCGCCGCCGCGCCGTCGCGGGAGCACAGCGCGACTTTGGCGCCCGCATCGACGAAGGCGCGGCAGATGTCATGTCCAATGCCGCGCGTTCCGCCGGTCACGAGGGCGACCTTGCCCGTCAGATCGAGCTGCATGCGATTCCCGCTCTGCACCGCGGGGTCATGACCGCCCGTCGGGCTGTGGTCATGCCGCTTCCATGAAGTTGGTCACCTCATCCGCCGTTCCCAGGCTGACCACGTTCGCCTCGGGAACGATTCGCTTCAAGAGGCCCGCGAGCACGGCGCCGGGGCCGATCTCCACAAAGCGCGCGCCATCGCCGCCCAGCCGCGCCGCCTGCTGCATGCATTCTACCCAGCGGACCGCCGCCGTGAGTTGCTCCGACAGCAGCCGCCGTGCGCGGCCGGCATCCTTCACGGCTTCCGCGGTCGCGTTGGCCACCACCGGAAACGCCGGGTCCCGGAAGGCGGCGCGTTCCAGCGCGAGCTGCAGGTGATTCTTGGCGGGTCCCATCAGCGGCGAGTGAAATGCGCCGCTGACCTTCAGCGGGATCACGCGTTTGGCGCCCCGCTTCTTGCAGCCCTCGCCGGCGCGCGCCACGGCTTCCGGATCGCCCGAGATCACCGTCTGGTCGGGCGTGTTGATGTTCGCCGCGACCGCGAGGCTCGCCTGTTGCGAGGCCTCCCGGCACGCGACCTCCACCTCCTGCGTCGGCAGGCCGAGGACGGCCGCCATCGTCCCGGGCCGCTCCTCCCCCGCTTTCTGCATCAGCTCGCCGCGGCGCCGCACCAGCTTCGCCGCTTCGGGCGCGTCCAGCGCGGCTGCCGTGACGTAGGCCGAGTACTCGCCGAGGGAATGCCCCGCCGCGGCCGCGACGTCGTCCCCGACCTTATCGCTCACGACCGCGAACACCGCGGCGCTGTGCGCGAGAATCGCGGGCTGCGCGTTTTGCGTGGCGGTCAACTCCGCTTCGGGGCCTGCGAACATGACGCGGGACAGTCCCACACCCAGCGCGTCATCGATCGCGTCGAACACGGCGCGCGCCGCCGGAAACCGCTCCGCCAGGTCTTTTCCCATGCCGACTTTTTGCGCGCCTTGCCCCGGGCAGAGCCAGATCGTCCTTACCACCGCACGACCATGCTGCCCCACGTGAAGCCGGCGCCGAACGCGGACAGCATCACCACCATGCCGGGTTTGAGCCGGCCGGTCTTGACGGCCTCGTCGAGCGCGATGGCGATGGACGCGGCGGAGGTGTTGCCGAACCGGTCCACGTTCACGTACACCTTGTCCATCGACATGCCCGCGTGTTTGGCGGTCGCTTCGATGATGCGGATGTTGGCCTGATGGGGAATGAGCAGATCGATGTCGCCGGCCGTCAGCCCGGCGCGCTCCAGCGCGTGATCACAGGCGTCCGCCATGGACAGGACGGCGGCCTTGAAGACCTCGCGGCCCGCCATCTTGATGTAATAGCTGTGATCCTTGAGCAGCTCTTCGCTCGGCGGATGCGTCGCCCCGCCGCCGGGCCGATACAGCAGCTCGGCGAGCGTGCCGTCGGTCTTCAGATAGACCGACAGGATCCCGCGGCCGTTCGTGCTTTTGCGAACGATCGTCGCACCCGCGCCGTCGCCGAACAAGACCGCCGTGGTGCGGTCGCTCCAATCCATGATGCTGGTGAGCTTCTCGGCCGCGATCACGAGCACGTGTTCGGCCTGCTCGGCCGCGATGATGCCCTCGGCGGTGCTGAGCGCGAAGACGAACCCCGAGCAGGCGGCGCCGACGTCGAACGCCGCCGCATTCTTGGCGCCCAGAATGGCCTGGAGATCGCACGCCTGCGACGGCAGCAACCGGTCGGGTGACGCCGTGGCGTAGACGATCGCGTCGAGGTCGAGCGGCGTGAGCCCCGTTTCCTGCAGCACCTGCAGCGCCGCGGCTTTCCCCATGCACGCGTTCGTCTCGTCCTTGCTGGAAATGCGCCGCTCGCGGATGCCGGTGCGTTCCTGGATCCACTGGTCCGACGTCTCCAGGAATTTCGAGAACTCGTCGTTCTTCATGACGCGCGTCGGGGCGTAACTCCCCGTCCCCCACAGCTCGGCAAAGGGCCGCTTCATGCGGGGACTTTCCCCTCGGCGAACTCGGCGGCGATGTCGTCGGAGAGATGGCTGCGCACCGCCTGGCCTGCTACGCGGATCGCGTTCTTGATCGCCTTGGCGGGCGAGGAGCCATGGCAGATGATCACGACCCCCTGCACGCCGAGCAGCGGTGCACCGCCGTAGGTCGCGTAATCGAGCACCTTGAGGACGTTTCCCATCTCGGGGCGCAACAGCACGTCGGGCGCCTCGCGCTTGATGAGCGACACGAACACCCGCCCCGCCGATTCGTAGAACTTCAGCACGACGTTGCCGACGAAGCCGTCGCAGGCGACGACGTCGAGCGGCTGCCCGCGGGCCTCACCGACGGGGATGTCGCGCCCTTCGACGTTCCCGATATAGCGGATGCCGGTCGTTTGCTTGAGGAGCTGGTGCGCTTCCTTGACGACCGCGTTTCCCTTCTCGTCTTCCTCGCCGATGTTGAGCAGCCCCACCGAGGGGTTGGGCCGCCCCAGGACGTCGCGCGCGTAGACCGAGCCGAGGTGCGCGAAGCCCACCAGCTCGCGGGCGTCGCAGTCGACATTGGCGCCGCCGTCGAGCACGAGCACCGGCTGGCCGGCGCTCGGAAACAGCGCGCCGATGGCGGCGCGCTGCACTCCGGGAACGAGACGCAGCAGCAGCGTGCTCGCCGCCATTACGGCGCCGGTATTGCCCGCTGAGATGAACGCGTCGGACTTGTGCTTCTTCTGGAGGTCGAGCCCCACGGCGATCGAGGAGCGCGGTTTGCCGCGGATCGCCGCGAGCGGCTTATCGCCCATGCCCACGACTTCCGGGGCATCCACGATCTCGATGCGTGTGCGGTCAACGCCGGCCAGCTTGGCGAGCGCCGCCTCGATGTCGGCCTTCCGCCCCACGAGCTGAATCTGGAACTCGGCGGGCAACTCCTTCAGCGCCTGCGCCGCGCCTTCCACTTCAACCTGAGGGGCGTTGTCACTTCCCATCGCGTCCAACGCGATGCGGATCATTAGTCCTCGACGGTTATCCGCTGCTCGCCGTTGTAATACCCGCACGTCGGGCAGACGCGGTGAGGCTGCTTCATGTCACCGCAGCGCGGGCAGGCCTGCAGCGTCGGACGCACCGCCTTGTAGTGCGTGCGGCGCGCGCGCTTCTTGCGCTTTGAGGTCCTGCGCTTGGGTACGGCCATTCGATCGTCCTCGAGTTATGAGCTGAGCTTGTCCTTCAGGGCCTTGAGCGGCTGCCAGCGGGCTTCAGTAGCGGGCGCACATTCACACGAGCCCGCGTTCAGATCCTTTCCGCACCGCGGGCAGAGTCCTTTGCAATCGTCACGGCATAGAACGTACCGTGGCGCCGCGAGCATGAGCTCCTCACGGACCGCGGGCGTGACGTCGATCTCGGTGGCGTCCGGCGCGACCGCATACGCATCCGGGTCGTCGAGCGCCTCAGGGTCCTGGGTAAACAGCGCCCCGATTTCCAGATTGACGGGCGTCGCCACGGGAGTCAGACAGCGGCGGCACTCCCCCTGCGCAACGGTGCGCGCCGTCCCCTGCCAATAGAACCGCCCCCCCCCCTCACCGAGCGATTGCAGCCGTCCACCGACGGCCACCGGTTCTTTAAGGCTAATGTCGATCCCGTCCAACGCCGGGTCGTCCTGTTTGAGCTCGCCCCGGGTTAGGGCGGCGCCCGCCTGGGCCAACTCGCGCAGATCCACTCGCAACATGGTCAGCGAAGCTAAACCGTTGTGGCACTTGCGTCAACGGCATCACGACGCGCCGCGGGCCGGGAAGAAAAACGCCACTTCGCGGGCGGCATTTTCCGGTGAGTCGGAGGCGTGAATGGCGTTCCGCTCCTTCGACTGTGCGTACAGCCGGCGAATCGTTCCCTGGTCGGCCTGCGCGGGATCGGTGGCGCCAATCACCTTCCGCAGATGGGTAACCGCGTTCTCCCGCTCCAACGCCAGCGCGAGGGCCGGGCCCGAGGTCATGAAGGTGACGAGCGGGCGGAAGAAGGGGCGTTCGCGATGGACCTCGTAAAACGACTCCGCCCGGGCCTGCGTCAGCTGCACCATCTGGGCATCGCGGATCTGGAATCCCTCCGCCTCCAGGTGGGCGATGATCTTGCCCGTGTGGCGGGCGGCGATGGCATCCGGCTTGATGATCGCGAGAGTGAGCATGGCTCCTAGGGATTGGCGACGAGTCGACGAATGAGGTCGGCGCGCGTCAGGAACCCCACCACGATCCCTTCACGCACGACGGGAAAACGATCGACGTCCTTGTTGTTCATGAGATTCGCAACATCGGTGAGCGTTTGGTCCTCGGAGAGGCAGAGCACGGCGCGGGACATGACGTCCTTCACCGGCAGCGCGCGCGGATCGACGCTGCCCTGCCCGGCCATCATGTTGGCGGGCAGCGCGCGAAACTTCCCGCTCTTGGAGCGCTGCAGATAGTCGGGAATCAGGTACTTGAGCAGCTCCCGGTGGGTCACCATCCCGACCAGCGCGCCGTGCTCGTCCACCACGGGCAGCGCGCGGACGTCCTTCTCCATCATCATGCGCGCGACGTCGCCCAGCTGCTGTTCCGGACGCGCCGAGAGCACGTGGGACGTCATCAGGTCGCGCACCGCGAGGTGCGTCGGCAGCTCGACGTTCTGCAATGCCTCGACTTGGACGAGCTGCTCCGGCGACTTGGCGGCGAGCATGGCCAACACCGTGGCGGGATCCGACAGGAGCCGCGCGAACGCCCCCACGACCTGGAGATAGGTCGGTGTCTCGCGTGGGGGCGCAACGATCAAAATGACGATGCGCGCCGTCCGATTCGCGTCTTTCTCCGACCGAATTGGCGTCGTGGAAACGCCCATGGCGGTGGCGAGCTTGCGCACCGCCTCGGTGCGGAAGTGCGGCAGAAACGCGTGCTCACCCACGCTGACCATGTCTTCGGGCCAGGCATTGCGGATCACCGCGTTGAGCCGGTTCGCGTCGATCGCGGCGCCACTTGCCACCAGCCGCTCCGCCAACCGCTCGGTCGCTTCCTTGACCGTCTGAGCGATCAGCGGCACGACGACATGCTGCTGGTCAACGACCTCCTGCAGCTTCACAGCCGCTCCTTGAGCAGGGGCACGACGTCGGCCGGGCGCTTCATGACGCCGATCCCTGCGGTCTCCAGGGCCGCCATTTTATCCGCCGCCGTACCCGACGCACCCGAGATAATCGCGCCGGCGTGACCCATGCGCCGGCCCGGCGGCGCGGTCTGGCCGGCGATGAATCCGACCACCGGCTTCTTGACCCGCTGCTTCACGAATTCGGCTGCCTGCTGCTCATCCGTCCCGCCGATCTCGCCGATCATGACGATCGCGGCGGTCTCGGCGTCGGCCTCGAAGGCCGACAGGCAGTGGATGAAGTTGGTCCCGATCAGGGGATCACCGCCGATCCCCACGCAGGTCGATTGGCCCATCCCGTGGGTCGAGAGCTGGTGGATGATCTCGTAGGTCAGCGTGCCGCTGCGCGACACGACCCCGATCTTTCCGGGCTGGCAGATGTTGCCGGGGATGATTCCGACGTTGCTCTTGCCCGGCGAGATCAGCCCGGGACAGTTCGGTCCGATGAGGCGAGCGCCGCGCTCGTGGAGGAACGGCAGGACGCGGGTCATGTCCAACACGGGAATGCCTTCGGTAATGCAGATGATCAGGCCGATCCCGGCATCGGCGGCCTCGAAGATCGCGGAGGCTGCGACCGCGGCCGGCACGTAGATGACCGCCGTATTGGCCTGCGTTTCGTGCACGGCCTCGGCGACCGTGTTGAACACCGGGACGGCGCCTTCGAATTGCTGGCCGCCCTTCCCCGGGGTCACGCCGGCGACGACGGCGGTGCCGTACGCGATCATCTGCTTGGCGTGAAACGATCCGTCGCGGCCCGTGATGCCCTGCACCACGAGGCGTGTCGCGTGATCGATGAAGATGCTCACGCGGCCCCGGCCTTCCCGTTGGCCTTGGCCACCGCCTGCTTCACCGCTTCGTCCATGTCCGTCAGCGCCGCAAACCCCGCCCGCTTCAGAATCGCAATGCCTTCCCGTTCGTTCGTGCCCGTCAGGCGGATCACGATCGGGACTCTGAGCGGAACCGCCGTCGTGGCTTGCACGATTCCGTTCGCGACGTCGTCTCCCCGGGTGATGCCGCCGAAGATGTTGAAGAGGATCGCCCGGACACTGAGATCGCCGGTGATGATGCGCAGCGCCGCCACGACTTTCTGGGGATTGGAGCTGCCACCGATGTCGAGGAAGTTCGCGGGCTCGCCGCCGTAATACTTCACCAGATCCATCGTCGCCATCGCGAGCCCGGCGCCGTTGACGCAGCAGCCGACGTATCCGTCCAGCTTGATGAACGTCAGCCCCGCTTCGCGTGCCGCCACTTCCGCGGCTGCTTCCGCCGAGACGTCGCGCAGCGCCGCGATGTCGGGACGGCGCTCGAGCTCGTTGTCGTCGATGCTGATCTTGGCGTCCAACGCCTGCACGCTCCCGTCGGGAGTCGTCACGAGCGGATTGATTTCGGCGAGGGATGCGCCGACCCCATACACGGTGGTGTAGAGCTTCTGCATGATGTCGGCAGCCGCGCGCGCCTGTTTGACGTCGCGGTAGAGCGCGAAGCCGAGCGTCATGGCCTGATGCGGCAGCAGCCCATAACGTGGGTCGATCGCGAGCCGATGAATCTTTTCAGGTGTCTTGGCCGCGACTTCTTCGATATCGATGCCGCCGGCGGGACTCACCATCAGGACGGGCCGCTGCGACGCACGATCCACGATAATCCCGACGTAGCTCTCGGTGGCGATCTCCGCCGCCGGCGCGACGAGGACCTTGTGCACGGTGAGACCCTTGATCGTCATGCCGAGGATGGCGGACGCCGCCGCCTTGGCGGCGTCGGCGCCGTCCGCCAGCTTCACGCCGCCCGCTTTGCCGCGACCGCCCGCGTGGACCTGCGCCTTGACCACGACCCTTCCCCCAAACCGTTCCGCGACCGCGCGCGCCTCCGCCGGCGTGGTCGCGACGTCGCCCGGCGGCACGGGGATGCCGTTCCGCCGCAGGATGTCCCGCGCCTGATACTCGTGCAGGTTCACGCGTGCTCCTTCGCAATCGTCGTTCCGGCGTCGCCTCGCAGGGCGGCCAGGCCGTCCGCCAGCTCCGCAATGATGGCGCGCTCTCCGCCGGTGCGCACGAAATCGGCGGCGGCCTCGACCTTGGGCCGCATGCTGCCGGTGCCGAGCTCTTTTCCGGCGAGCAAATGGTCCGCCTGCGCCAGCGTCAAGCGGCGGATCGCTTCCTGGTGCGGCGTCCCATAGGCGCGATAGACGGCATTCACATTCGTCAGGATCAACAATACCTGCGCCTCGATTTCCCGCCCGAGGATCGCGGCGACCCGGTCCTTGTCCGCGACCGCATCAATGCCCTCGAGACCGAGCTTGGGGTCGCGGTACACGGGCGGCCCGCCGCCCCCGCCGGCGATCACAATGTGCCCGGCCCGCGCCAAATCACGGACCATTTCGCGCTCCACGATCCCCGCCGGCTTGGGGCTGGGAGCGAGCCGGCGCCCATCGCGCACCGGAATGCCGCGCGCGACGAGCCGCGCCTGGCGCACCGGATCGAGGACGTGGCCGACGGGCTTGGACGGCGTACGAAGGTCGGGATCATCGGCGTGACACAGCGTTTGCGTGATGAGCGTGACGACGGAACGCTGCACGCCGGCACGCGCCAGAGCGTTCTGCAGCGACTGTTGAATCATGTAGCCCATCCAGCCGGCCGTGCCCGCGACCAGGACGCCGAGCGGCAGCGGCTCGACCTGGTCGGCGGCGATCTCGTTGCGCGCCAGCTCGTCACCCACCTGCGGGCCGTTGCCATGCACCAGCACGATGTCCCAGCCCGCGGCGGCGAGATCCACGATCGGAAGGAGGCTCGCGCGCGTGTGGCGGAACTGATTGCTGATCGTCGGCCGCTCACCGGGGGGAGCGACCGCGTTGCCTCCGAGCGCGACGACGATTGTTCCCGGTGCTTGCACGGCGGCGCAACCTAGCGGGGCCGTTGCGGTGGAGCAAGCTCGCTCATGAGGTCCCGCCACAGTCGCCCGAACGCCTCGAGGTCGCCGGCACCGAGCGCCGAGTCGGCTTGCGCGGCCAGACGGCGGACGCGCTGCCAGCGTGCGGCCAGCGTGGTGTCCGTGACGATCTGTTCCCCACCCAGCAGCGCCGCGCGCGCCGTCAGCCCGTGGCCGCTCCGTCCATTGAACGTCACGTATACCTCCGCGACGCGAGGAGCGGGCGGGGTCCGCACGCCGACCGGGTCGAAGAACTGCGCCTGGACGGTGATGAACGCCGGGCCGGTGGGCCAGATGCGCAGCTGGCCCGGACGCAGCTCCGCCGAGCCGACCAGCTCGCCGGGGAGACGCTCGCGATCGTCCGGCGGGAGTCGCCACACCAGGAGCTCGGGCCCGCGCGGCGTGATCGCCGCGGCGTACAAGCCGATGAAGCGCCGTGGTGCCAGCACCGCCGACTCAAAACCGACGGCGGTCCAGAGCCTACCTCCCGGTGCGCCGAGCTGGAACGGTTCGCGTGGGCGCGTGAGCCAGCCCGCCCCCCCTCCCTGCGGACCCGCGGAATCACTGCTGGCGCGCACCAGCTGGTCGACCGCCACCTTGAAGCTTTCGATCGGGTACGCGAGCTGCGCGCGCAGGTCGGCAGGAAGGCCGTCTGCGGGCTCGATCAGCGGCTGGAAATGACGTGCCCACGCGGCAGTCAACGAGTCGTATCCCGGAGCGAGCCACAGGTGCGTCTCGCCGGTCGCGACGCGGACGGCTCCCACCAGCCCGGCGCGCAGGTATCGCACGTCGCCGTCGCGCCACGCGAGCGGCCGAACCAGAGGAAAGGCCCCGTGCGCCACGTAACCCCAGCTCACCCACCACAGGGCGCCGTCGCGCAGCACGGGCGCCGGCGAGCCGAAGCGCGCGAAGGGCGCGAGTCGCTCCAGGCGCTCCGTCACGTCGCGCCGCCACAGCAACACCCGTGGCGTGGATTCGTCGCGCAGCAACCCCCACGCCTGAATCGTCCACGCGATCGCGAAGCGTCGCCATCCCCCCGAAATCGGGACACCGGTAGCCTGTTCGCGACGTGCGCTGTCCGCGGACGTGACGAGGGGACCCTGCAGCCCCGGACCGAACAACAGAGGGTCTCTCGATGGCAGCGACGTCACGGAAAGGCCGCTGTCCGTTTCGAGCGCGAGGCGCACGGGACCAGGAGCGTTGGTGGGGGCGACGAGCCATGCCGTTCCGTCCTCGCCGCGCGGCGCGCGCAGCGCGACCGCGCTGGACGGCGCATTCAGGGCGGCGGCGACGTACCCCGGATCCCACAGTGGGATGGCGTGCAGCGCCGCTTCGCCCGAGAGGTACGCAGGGGGCGCCTGCTTCTCGATCCCCGCGAGCCCGAACGCGATTCGCTCGAGCGTGACGCGCGTCCGCGTCAGCTCCGTGCGGTCCGGGCCGGCGGATGCCCGCACGACCCCGGGGATGACGAAATAGCCGCTGGTCAGCGAAATGAGCAGCGCCGCCCACCCCGCAAGAATCAGCGTGGGCCGATCCCGCCACGCCCACGCGAGCGAAATCACCACCGTCACGATGGCGACGGCGGCGACGACGTCAGCTCCGGGGACGCGCACGCTCAATGCCGCTTGATCGACCGTCCCGTGCAGCCCCCCGATGACTTCCGCGGGATCGAGAAACGCGCCCCAGGCGATGACCAGCGCGAGACAGGCGAGCAGGACGCCCACGTGCGCGCGCGCGTAGTCGCTCGCGCGTACGCGGCCGCGACGAATCCGCAACGATCCGATCACGGCATAGAGCAGCGCTACGACTCCCGCGGCGGCGACCACGAGGATCAGCGTGCGATTCTGCAGCGCGGCGTACCAGGGAAGCAGGCTGACGTAGTAGCCGGCGTCCCGGCCCAGCGCCGTCGCGTCGGAAACGCCGAAATGGGGCGGCGCGGAGGCGATGACGGCGTGACGCCACCAATCGCCGGCGCCAAGGGAGAACAGCGCACCGAGCACGACGCCCAGTAGCGCGGCGCCGGCGAGCAGTGTGCGTCGCGGCACCGCTTCGACGATCTCGAGGTCACCGAGGCGGCGAGGCATCTGCACTGAGCCGATCGCCCGGTACACGATGAACAGATTGCCGCTGAACCAGGCGACGGAGATGAGGAAGACCACTCCCTGCAGCAGCCGCGCCAAATCGCGGGCCGCGATGATCGCGTCGCCGCCTGCAAAGCTGCGATCCCACGCCCGCTCGGCTGTTTCGACGGCCAGCCACCGCCCGCCGACCAGCGCCGCTACCAGCAGTCCGGCGCCGATCAGGTACAGCCTGCGCCGGCCGTGACGCGTCACACCGTCACGCCGTCACGCCGTGCGCCGACAGCCAGCCTTCGACCTCGGCGCGATACGCCGCGAGGGCCTTGGGGCTGGTCGCCTCGAAGCGCATCACCAGCACCGGCTGCGTGTTCGACGCGCGCAGCAGCCCCCATCCCTCGGGAAACGTGATGCGCACGCCGTCGAGCGTGGCGACGGGGTACTTCTGCTTGAAGTCGCTCGCTGCCTGCTGCACGACGTCGAACTTTTGTTCATCGGGGCAATCGACGCGCAGCTCCGGCGTGGCGTAGGTCTTCGGCAAATCGGCGAGCCGGCGGGACAGCGGTCCTCCCTCGCGGGCGACGTACGCGAGCAGCCGGGCAGCGGCGAAGAGCGCGTCGTCGAAACCGTACCAGTCGCCACCGAAGAACATGTGGCCGCTCATTTCCCCCGCCAGTGGCGCACCGATCTCTTTCATCTTCTGTTTGATGAACGAGTGCCCGGTCTTCCACATGACGGGCTCGAGACCGGCGCGCTTCAGCATCTGCGGCAGGATCTCCGAGCATTTCACGTCGAAGATCACCGGCTTGCCCTTGCCCATGCGATACACGAGATCCCGCCCGAACAGCACCAGCAGCTGGTCGCCGAGCACCGGCTGGCCGGTCTCGTCCACCGCGCCGATGCGATCGCCGTCCCCGTCGAACGCGATACCCAGCTCCGCCTTCTCCTGCTTCACGGCGGCCTGGAGATCGTGCAGGTTCTCGAGCACGGTTGGATCGGGATGGTGATGCGGGAACGTGCCGTCCGATTCGGCGAACAGCGGCACGACCTCGGCACCCAGCTGACGCAACGTCTCCACCGCGACGAGGCTGGTCACTCCGTTACCGCAGTCCACAACCACCTTCAGCGTGCGAGCCAGCGGTGTGTTGCGCTTGACGATGGCGTCTCTATATGCCGTGAGTAGTGCGTGGTGCGTGGTGGACGAGCCGCCGGACTTGGTTGCGAGCTTGCCGTCGTCGATGAGCTTGTACAGCACCTGGATGTCGTCTCCGAACACGGCATCGTGCGCCAGCACCATCTTGAAGCCGTTGAACTCGGGCGGATTGTGCGAGCCCGTGACCTGAATGCCGCCGTCCACGGGCAGGGTCTTGGTCGCGAAGTAGAGGGCGGGAGTGGGGAGCTCGCCGACGTCGATGGCGGCGCCGCCCGCCGCGGCGATGCCCTCGCGCACACCCTGGGCCAGGGCGCCGCCGGACGGCCGGTTATCACGTCCGACGGCGACGCGGGGCGCCTTGCCGTTGCCCAGCCGTTGCCACGCGAACGTCGTATAGGCCTGGCCAACGGCACGGGCGGCGGCGGGCGTGAGTTGCTCGTCGACGAGACCGCGGATGTCGTACTGGCGGAAAATTGTGGCGGGAAGCTTCACGATCGCGCCAGCCTTATTGACCCGTCGTGGTCGTCGTCGCCGCCGGTTGCACGCTCTGGCCGGCCGCGCGTGCGAGGTCGAATAGCCGGTTCGGCCAGACTCCGAACAGCAGCAGCCCGGCCACCACCGCCACCACGGCTGCGCGCCCCCACCGGTCGAGCCGGACGTCGACGTGCGCGGCCTCGTCCGGCTCCGATTTCATGTACATCGCCATGATGACGGGAAGATAGTACCCCGCCGAGACGACGCTGGTGAGCACCAGAATCGCGGCCAACGTATTCTGGCCGGCGCCGGTCGCCGCAATGAGGATGTACCACTTACCCATGAACCCGGCCGTGCCGGGGAAGCCGAGCAGCGACAGCATGCAGATAGCGAGCGCGAACGCGAGCCAGGGGCGCCGGGCGGCCAGGCCGGCCAGGTCATCGATCAGGACATCGCTCTCGCCTGCCCTGCCCTTCGCCGTCAATACCGCGAACGCGCCAAGTGACATCAGGGTGTACGCGATGACGTAGACGATGAACGCACTCGTGCCGGACGAGCCGCCCGCCGTCACCGCCACGAGCAGGTAGCCGGCATGTGCGACCGAGGAGTAGGCGAGCATCCGCTTGAGCGAGCGTTGCCCCAGCGCGAAGAGGTTCCCGCCGATCATCGTGATCGCGGCGAGCCACCACAGCATGTCGTGCCAGGCGGCCACGCCGCCGAAGCCGGCGACCAGCACGCGAAACAGCGCGGCAAAGGCCGCCGCTTTCACAGCGGTGGCCATGAAGGCCGTGACCGGCGTGGGCGCGCCGTCATACACATCCGGCGCCCACATGTGGAACGGTACGGCCGCCACCTTGAATGCGAATCCCACGATCAGCAGCGCCAATCCCACGAGCAGCATGACGCTGGGCTGGCCCATGAACGCGACCTGCGCGCCGATCAGGCTGATGTTTGTCGTGCCGGTCGCGCCATACAGCAACGCGATGCCGTACAACAGAAACCCGGAGGCGAACGCGCCCAACAGGAAGTACTTCAGGGCTGCCTCGGCGGAGCGGGCCCGACGGCGATCGAATCCCGCCAGAACGTAGACCGCGACGGACATCAGCTCGAGGCCCAGGAAGATGACCATCAGGTCGGCGCCCGCTGCCATCACCAGCATGCCGATCGTCCCGAACACGAGCAGCACGTAGTACTCCGGTGCCAGCAGCTGCTCGCGCTCGAGATACGCGAACGAGATCAACACCGTAAGCGCCGCGGCGCCGAGGAACACCCAGTCGGCGACCCAGCGGAAATCGTCCACCGCGACCATCGCCGCGAGCCCCTCCACTCCGGCGCGGTGCCACCACAACCACCACGTGGCGACCGCCGTGGACAGCAGCGCTGCCAGCGTCAGCCAGCCGGTAATCCGCAGATCGCGTAGCGTCTGGTGGCGCCAGGCGACGAACAGCAGCAGCACCAGCGCCCAGCCGGTGAGCACCAGCTCGGGCAGGAGCGACAGCAGCAGATCGTGGTAGACGGAGGGGTCCAGTTTCATGGCTGTCCCCCCGCTGCCGGTTGTCCCTGCGTCGCGCCCGGACGGACCTGCTCGATCAGCTGCCGCGCGGACGGTTCCATGCGGCGGAGGAACGGCCTCGGATAGATCCCGACCCACAGAATGCACACGAGCAGCGGGACGAGGACCAGCAGCTCACGCGGCGTGAGATCGGTCAGTTTCTCGTTCTCCGGACTGGTGAGCGGGTTGTAAATCACGCGCTGCAACGCCGTCAGCAGGTATGCGGCGGCCACGATCACGCCGGTCGTGGCCAGGCCCGTCGCAATCGGGTAGGTGCGGAACGATCCCACCAACACCAGGAACTCACCGACGAAGCCGTTCGTCCCGGGAAGGGCGATCGATGACAGCGACACGATCGTGAGAATTGCCGCGAACAGCGGCACGACACGCGCTATGCCGCCGTACGCCTCGATGAGCCGGCTGTGGCGGCGCTCGTAAATCATCCCGGCCAGAAAGAAGAGCGCGCCCGTCGAAACCCCGTGGTTGATCATCACGAGCAGCGCGCCCTGCACGCTCTGCAACGTCAGCGCCCAGACGCCGAGCATCACGAACCCGAGATGGGCGACCGACGAGTAGGCGATCAGCTTCTTGAAATCCGGTTGCACCATCGCCACGAGCCCGCCGTAGATGATCCCGATCAGGGACAGGGCGACGATGACGAGCTGCACGCTCTGGCTGAGCGCGACGGCCGGGAAGAACGGCAAGGCGAACCGCAGGAAGCCGTACGTCCCCATCTTCAGCAGGATGCCCGCCAGGATCACCGAACCCGCCGTCGGCGCCTCGACGTGGGCGTCCGGTAGCCAGGTGTGCAGCGGGAACAGCGGCACCTTGATCGCAAATGCCAGGAAGAACGCGCCGAACAGCCACCAGGCGGTGGATCCCAGCAGCGGCGCCTGAGCGAGGAGATGCGCGTAGCCGAAGGAATAGACGCCCGTCACGGCGGCGGCATGCAGGTACAACACGATGATCGCCACGAGCATGAGCAGCGATCCGAAGAACGTATAGATGAAGAACTTGATCGCCGCGTACAGCCGGTTGTCGCCGCCCCACACCCCGATGATGAAATACATCGGGATGAGCATCACCTCCCACATCACGTAGAACAGGAAGAGATCGAGCGCGATGAACACGCCGATCATCCCGGTCGTCAGGACGAGAAGCAGCGTATAGAAGCCGCCCTCGCGCTTGGTGATGTAGCTCCAGCTGCCCAGAATGGAGAGCGGCATCAGGAACGTCGTCAGCAGGACGAGAAACAGCGAAATCCCGTCCACGCCGACCGTGTAGTGGATCCCCCACGCGGCGATCCACGCGCGATCGACCATGAACTGCATGCCGCCCGCCGGCACGAAGGTCCACCACAGCGGCACCGACAGCGCGAACTCCACCAGGCTGGCGGCGAGCGCGACGTACTTCGCCAACCGTCCGGGGAGCAACAGCACCACGGCGGCGGCGACGAGCGGCCAGACGAGCAGCGCGGTGAGCACCCAGGGCGCGTACATCAGCCGATCGCCCGCCACAACAGCAGCAGCACGCCCACCACAAACGCGCCGACGTACACGCCCACCTGCCCCGTTTGCAGCCAGCGATTCGCCCAGCCGAGGGCCCGCGCCCCCCGCGCGGCGCCGTTGACCGCGGCGCCGTCGATCGCCCGCTGATCCACCTGCTTCCAGAGGACCTCGCGCGACAGCCAGACCAGCGGCCGGACGACAGCCAAGTCATAGATCTCGTCCACGTACCACTTGTCGCGCAGCAGGCGCGCGAATCCGCGTTCCTGCGGAGCGCTGCGTGCGGGAACGAGCCCCTCCGGCTTGAGCAGCCGCCACGCGCCCACGATTCCGATGACGGCGGCGGCGACCGCCACGCCCACGAGCAGCCATTCGGTCCCCGACGCCAGGCGCGCTTCGGGAAGCAGCGCGGCACTCGGCTCGGTCACGGGCTCGAGCCAGTGATGCAGCCAGGCGTTGCCGTGGTAGAGCTCCGGGACGTTGAGCAGGCCACCGGCCGCCGACAGCAGCCCGAGCAGGACGAGGGGGCCGGTCATGATCCACGGCGCCTCGTGCAGGTGTGCCTGCTCGTTCTCGCCGGTGCGGTTCGGGCCGTGGAAGGTGTAGAGCATCAGCCGCGTCATGTAGAACGCCGTCAGCAGCGCCGCCACGAGTCCCAGCGCCCAGAACACGAGCCAGACCGGCTGGGTCGATCCGCGCGCGAACGCGGCGGTGAGGATCTCGTCTTTGGAGAAGAACCCCGAGAGCGGCGGAATCCCGGCGATTGCGAGCGTCGCGATCCACATCACCACCGTGGTCCACGGCATGTAGCGCGACAGGCCGCCCATGTTGCGCATGTCCTGGGCGTCTTCATGCGCGTGGGTATGATGATAGGCCCGGTGCAGCGCGAAGATCACGCTGCCCGATCCGAGGAACAGCAACGCCTTGAAGAAGGCATGCGTCGTCAGGTGGAAGATGCCGGCGCTGATCGCTCCCGTGCCGACGCCCAGGAACATGTAGCCGAGCTGCGAGATCGTGGAATACGCGAGGACCTTCTTGATGTCCCACTGTTTCAGCGCGATCGTCGCGGCGAACAGCGCCGTCAGCGCGCCGACGCCCGCGACCACGGCGCCCGACAGCGGTGCCATCGCGAACAGCAGATTACAGCGCGCGACGAGGTATACGCCAGCGGTCACCATCGTGGCCGCGTGGATCAGCGCCGAGACCGGCGTCGGGCCGGCCATCGCGTCGGGCAACCAGGTGTACAGCGGGATCTGCGCCGACTTGCCGGTGCACCCGAGGAACAGGAACAGCGTGATGGCGGTGACGGTGCTGCCCCCCGCCACGAGCGCGGTGGGAGCGTGGGAGAAGACGGTGCCGAAGTCGAGTGAGCCCGTCGTCCAGAAGATCATGAGCATCGCGACCATGAATCCGAAGTCGCCGATGCGGTTCATGATGAACGCCTTGCGGCCGGCGTTGGCGTTGACTTCCTCGTTGAACCAGAAGCCGATCAGCAGATAGCTGCACAGCCCGACGCCTTCCCAACCGACGAACATCACGGGGAAGCTCGCGCCCAGCACGAGCACCAGCATGAAAAAGACGAACAGGTTGAGATACGCGAAGTAGCGCGCGTACCCGGGATCGTCCCTCATGTAGCCGATGCTGAACAGATGGATCAGCGCGCCGACGCCGGTCACCACCAGCAGCATCACGGCCGAGAGCTGGTCTACCTGCAGAGCGAAGTCCACCTGCAGCGTACCGACGGGAATCCACGACCAGTAGCGGAGCACCACCGGCGCTTCCGCATGTAGACCGGGGAAGGCGCTAAAGACAAGGGCGGAGACGACGAACGCCGCGAGCAACACGCCCGCGCCGATGACTGAGACGAGCGTCTTGGCCGTGGGACGGACAAATACCAGTGCGCCGTTCAGCACGAAGCCGAGCAGCGCCAGCGCTGGCGCGAGCCAGATCAGGTCGACGGCGGTGCCGGTCATCCGTCCTTGAGGAGATTCATGTTCTGCAGGCTCACTGACTGCTTATGGCGGTAGACGGCGAGGATGATGGCGAGCCCCACGGCCGCTTCCGCGGCCGCGACGGCCATCACGAAGAACACGAACACCTGGCCGCCCATGCCGAGGCTCTGCGCGAGCGCCACGAACGTCAGGTTCACGGCGTTGAGCATCAGCTCGACGCACATGAAGATCACGATGACGTTGCGCCGGAACAGCACGCCGGCGACGCCCAGCGTGAAGAGCACGGCGGAAATCGCGAGGGCCGGGCTGAGCAGCATGCTACAGCTTCCGCTTCGCGAGCACGACGGCGCCGACGATCGCCGCGAGCAACAGTACGCTGGCGATCTCGAACGGAACGAGGTAGGCATCGAACAAGGGGGTCGCGACGGCGGCGACCATCCCCTGCTGCTGCTGCATCGCCGCAATGGTCCCGGGCGGCAGGCGGATCGCGTCCGGCAACGTCGCCTGGCCGACGACGCGGAGCTGAAACAGCAGCGTCCCGGCGAGCACGGCGGCGATCAGCAATCCCACCGGCCCCTTGATGTCGGTCGGTCCGGGCCGTCCCAGGTTCAGCAGCATGATCACGAAGAGGAACAGCACCATGATCGCGCCGGCATAGACCAGCACCTGGAGCACCGCGATGAACTGCGCGTCGAGCAGCACGAACAGCGCGGCGAGCGCGAACAGGGTGACGACCAGCCACAGCGCACTGGCAACCGGGTTCCTGCGCGTGATGCACAACAGCGCGCTCAACATCGCGATGACGCCGAAAAACCAGAAAAAGGCCAAGGGGCTAAGTGGCAAAGGGGCTACTCACCTTTGGGATCTGAGGGATCCCACAGCGTCGAAACCGGATGCGTCTGTGCCGTCAGGCGCTCGAGATCATAGACGAAGCGGTCGCGGGAATACTCGGAGTTCTCGTAGTGCACCCCGACGTGGATCGCTTCTTCAGGGCACACTTCCTGGCAGTAGCCGCAGAAGATGCAACGGAACTCGTCGATCTCGTAAATCAGCGGATAGCGGTTTCCCTCTTCATCCTCGCCGGGCACCAGCTTGATGCAGTTCGCCGGGCAGATCTGCGGGCACAAGCCACAGGCGACGCACTTCGCGCGTCCCTGTTCATCCGTCAGCATGCGGTGCGTACCGCGCCACCGTGAGGAGAGCGTCCAGTCTTTGGAGGATTTCTCTTCCGGGTACTGCATCGTGACTTTGGGCCGCAGCAGGTGGCTAAAGGTCAACGCCATCCCCTTCAGCGTCGCGCGCAGATACGACGTCTGAGCGGTTGGCCGCTTCATGACCTTCACGCCAATCGCCATCAGGCTGCCTCCTGCCGCACCGAGCCTGAGACGATCCTGCCGCGGTCCAGCCACCACACGAGCATGATCAACAGCACGACGTTGAGACCACCCAACGCCGCGGCCATGCCGCGGCCATACTCCCAGCCGAGCTGGATGCGGATGTACCAGATGGCAACCGCCAGCACGGTGATATAGAGGAGTGCGAGCGGCAGCAGCACCTTCCAGCCGAGCGCCATGAGCTGGTCGTAGCGGAAGCGCGGCAAGGTCCACCGCACCCAGACGTAGGTAAAGAGGAAGAAGAACGTCTTGGCGCCGAACGCCGCGAGTGTCAGCAGCGTCTTGAGGACGCTGGGATCGCCGGTCGAGTCCCAGCTCGTGAACGGGATGTCCCAGCCGCCAAAGAACAGCGTCGCCATCAGCGCGGACGCCGTCACCATGTTCGAGTACTCGGCGATGTAGAACATCGAGAACTTCATCGCGCTGTATTCCGTGTGATAGCCGGCGATCAGCTCTCCCTCCGCTTCGGGCAGGTCAAAGGGCAAACGGTTCGTCTCCGCGAAGGCGCTGATGAAGAAGATCACGAACGCGATCGTCAAGGGAATGACGAACGGCAGCCCTCGTTGCTGCTGGGCGACGACTTGCGACAGCGTCACGTTCCCCGCCAACAACAGGACTGCGACGGTGCTCATCCCGAGGGCGATCTCGTACGAGATCATCTGCGCCGAAGCGCGCAGCCCGCCGAGCAGCGCGTACTTGTTGTTGGATGCCCAGCCGGCGAGCACGATCCCGTACACGCCCAGCGAGCTGATCGCCAGGATATACAGGAACCCCACCGGGAGATCGGCGACGACCATGGGGACGAGACCCCATTGGGTAGGCAGCGGCGCGGCGAAGGGAATGACGCCGAAGGTGAGCAGCGCCGGCACAAACGATACGATCGGTGCGAGCGTGAACAGCGCCTTGTCCGCCATCGCGGGCGACGTCTCTTCCTTCAGAAAGTTCTTCAGACCGTCGGCGGCGGGCTGGAGCAGGCCCTGCGGGCCGACGCGGTTTGGGCCGAGACGGTCCTGCATCCAGGCGCACACCCGCCGTTCGAACAGGGTCAGCAGCGCCACCCCAACCATGATCAGGTTGAAGACGACGAACACCTTGATGGCGGACGCGATGAGGAAAAAGGTCACGACACCACCGCCGGGCCGAGCGCGGCGACGAGCTGTCCCAGCACCCAGGCCGCCGGCTGTGCCATCCCAGGCGCCGGCTTTGCCTGGTAGTAGCGTTGCTCGCGGCCGTCGCGGTTGGTGAAGGTGCCTTCTTCCTCGGCGACGTTGGCAATCGGCAGAATCACGTTCGCACGCCGGCACGCCGCGTCCTCGGCGAGTACCGTGCCGAGATAGATCAGCGCGCCGTTGGTCTCGACCGCGCAATCGGGATCGTCGAGCACCAGCACCACGGCCGCCGATTTCGCCGCTGCGATCGCCGACGCGTAGTCGCGCGTGTAGCCGAGCTGCTCGGCGCCCTTCGCATTGGGGGCGCGCTCGGCGCGCAGGGCGAGATTCGGTACCCCCGGAAGCGGCGCCTCCTCACCCATGACCACCTGGAACGCGCCGGTCCAGGTGAAGCTCCCGCCGGACAGGAGACGCTTGGCGGCCGCCAGCGCTTCGGTCGACGCCCCGGGCGACACGAGTGCCACCGCTTTCCCGGATGCCCCGCGCAGGATTCCTCCGACGCGATCGAGCGCCTCATCCCAGTCCGTCGCCTTCAGCTCAGCACCCTGGCGGATGAGAGGAGCCTCGATCCGATCGCCACGGTTCATCCACTTGTAGTGCATCCGGCCGTGATCGCAGATGAAGTAGCGATTCACGTCGAGGTTGGGGCGCGGACGCACGCGCACGACGACTTCGTCGCGCGTGTCGAGCGTGATGTTGCACCCCTGGGAGCAGCCGGTGCAGATCGACGCCGTCTTGTCGAGCTCCCAGGCGCGGGCTTTGTGCAGGAAATCCTTGGAGAGCAGCGATCCGACCGGACAGAGGTCCACCACGTTGCCGGCCCAGGGATGATCGAGCCGGGCTTCGGGGTGAATACCGATATACGCGCGGTCGCCGCGCTCGGAGACATTGAGGACCGGCTCTTTGGCGATGTCTTCCATGTAGCGGACGCAGCGCGTGCAGAGGATGCAGCGGTTGGGGACGTACAACACGTCCGGCCCGAAGTCTTCCACGGGATTGAACCGCTTGGCGAACTCGGCGTAGCGGGTGCGGGCCTGACCTTCCTGGAACACGAAGTCCTGCAGCTCGCATTCCCCCGCCTGATCGCAGATCGGACAGTCGAGCGGGTGGTTGATCAGGAGGAACTCGAGCACGCTCTGTCGGGCGTCCTTCGCGGGAGCCGTCTGCGTCTTGACCACCATGCCTTCGGTGACGGTCGTAGCGCAGGCGATCTGAAGCTTGGGGGCCTTTTCGATCTCGACGAGGCACATCCGGCACACGCCGGCGACGGGCAAGCCGGGGTGGTAACAGTAGTGCGGCACGAGCACGCCGGCCTGCTTCGCCGCTTCGATCACGAGGGTACCGGGCGGAACGCTGACCTGTGCACCGTCGATCGTCAGGTTGATTAAGCCGTCTGCCATCAGCCCACCATCACCGGTTGTCTTTTTCCCGCCAGATACGCCTCGAATTCACCGCGGAACTTCTTGATCCCGCTCACGACCGGTGCCGCGCAGGAGTCGGACAGCACGCAGATCGTTTTGCCGGTCATGTTCTCCGCGAGGTCGAGCAGCAGATCGAGATCTTTCGTCTTCCCCTGCCCCGCGAGAATCCGCTCCATGATCTTCGTCGTCCACGCCGTGCCTTCACGGCACTGCGTACATTGCGCGCACGACTCGTGGGCGTAGAAGCGCGCCAGCCGCATGATCTGGTAGACCATGTCGGCCGAGTCATCGAACACGATGACGCCGCCCGAGCCGAGCATCGAGCCTTTCTCGACGACGCCTTCGTAGTCGAGCAGACACGCTTCGGTCTCTTCACGCGTGAGGATCGGCACGGAGGAGCCGCCCGGAATGCAGGCTTTGAGCGTCCGGCCTGCGGGCGGGCCACCACACATGTCGTACAGCAGATCCTTGAGTGGGAAGCCCATGGTGACTTCGTAATTCCCCGGACGCTGCACGTGGCCGCAGACCGAAAAGAGCTTTGTCCCCGTGCTCTTGGGGTTCGAGAGGCACATCCCTTTGTACCAGGCCGCCCCGCGCTTGATGATGTGCGGCACGGCCACAAGCGTTTCGACGTTGTTGATCGTCGTCGGCATCCCGAACAGGCCGGCGGCGGCGGGGAACGGCGGCTTGATGCGTGGATTGCCGCGCTTGCCCTCGATCGAGTTCATCAAGGCGGTTTCTTCGCCGCAGATGTAGGCGCCCGCGCCGCGATGCAGATAGATCTTGATGCCGCCGAACACGCCGGCGGCGTTCGCCTCGGCCAGAGCCCGCTCCATGATCGACCACGGCTCGGTGAACTCGCCACGGATATAGATGTAGACGACCTCGGCGCGGATCGCGTGGGCGGCGATCGCGGCGCCCTCGAGCAGCGCGTGCGGCGTCCAGCGCATGATCTCGCGATCCTTGAAGGTGCCCGGTTCTGATTCATCTGCATTTACACACAGATAGTGAGCGCGCTTTTTCTCCTTCGGCATGAAGGACCACTTCAGACCCGTCGGAAACCCTGCCCCGCCGCGTCCGCGCAGTCCCGATTCTTTCACGACGTCGGTAACGGCGACCGGGTCCATCTTGAGCGCCTGCGCCAGCGCCTCGTAGCCGCCGCGCTTGGTCCAGCCCTTGAGGGTGCGCGCGTCGGCGTCGCCGAAGTACTGCGACAGGACGACGGTCTCCTTGGGATGCGACTTATGAGGGAAACCCATTAGCGGTACTTCTTCACGATGTCCGCAACCTTGTCCGGCGTGACATTCTCAATGAAATCGTCGTTCACGAGCACGGGTGTCGCGAAGCCACAGGCCCCCAGACATTCCACCTCGACGATCGTCCACTTGCCGTCGGGGCTGGTCGCGCCCGCATCGCCCGCGCCCGTCTGCTCGAGGAAGGCTTTCACGACCCCTTCGGCACCGCAGATGTTGCACGGCGACGTCGTGCAGACCTGCACGAAGTTCTTTCCGACGGGATGCTGGTGGTACATCGTGTAGAACGTGACGACGCCCTTCACGTACGCGGGTGTCAGCCCGAGCACTTCAGCGACCTCCGCCATGATGCGGTCGGAGATCCAGCCGTACTCGCGCTGCGCGATCCACAGCGCCGGCAGCAGGGCGGCCTGCTTGTTGGGATAGCGCTGGAGTATGGTGTGCAGCTCCTCCAGCACCTTCCCGGCAAAGACGGGTTGGTAGTCCTCCTGCACCGTCATCGATCGACCTCACCCATTACGATGTCCACGGACGCGTTGATCGCGACCAGGTCGGACAGCAGGTGGCCTTCAGCCATCTTGGGCAGCGCGGACAGATTAATGAAGGAGGGCGGCCGGATGCGCCACCGCACCGGCTTGGCGGTGCCGTCGGAGACGAGGTAGTTGCCGAGCTCGCCTTTGGGATTCTCGATCCCGACGTAGGCCTCGCCGACCGGTGCCTTCACGCCTTCCATCACCTGCTTGAAATGGAAGATCATCGCTTCCATGTCGCTCATCGCCCGCGTCTTGGACGGGAGAATCACGCGCGGGTCGTCGACGTTGATCGGGCCGTCGGGCAACCGGTCGAGCGCCTGCTCGAGAATGCGGTTCGACTGATGACATTCCTCGAGCCGCACCAGGTAGCGGTCGAAGACGTCGCCGTGCTCGCCGACCACCACGTCGAAATCGTAGGTCTCATAGCCGAGATAGGGCTTGTCCTTGCGTACGTCGTACGGAACGCCGCTGGCGCGCAGCATCGGGCCGGAGAGCGAGTGGTTGATGGCCTCGGCGGCGCTGAGCGTACCCACGCCCTGGGTCCGGCCCGCCCAGACGGCATTGCGGGTGAGCACCCGATCGATTTCGGCCAGGGTCTTCGGGAAAGTACGGGTGAATTCGCGCAGTTTGTCGGTGAATTGATCCGGGATGTCGGCCATGAGGCCGCCGACGCGCGTGAGGCTCGTCGTCAGCCGCGCGCCGGTCCACATCTCCTGCAGGTCGTAGATCCGCTCGCGCTCCTGGAACGCCCACAGGAACGGCGTGAACGCGCCCAGATCGATCGACGTGGTGCCGAGCCAGACCATGTGGGAGATGATGCGGCTCATCTCGCAGGCGATGACCCGCAGCACCGTGCAGCGCGGCGTGATCTCGATGCCCATCAGCTTCTCGGCCGCCATTGCCAGGCCGACGTTGTTGGCCATCGGCGACAGGTAGTCGGTGCGGTCGGTGAGCGGGATGATCTGATTGTAGTGCCGGTACTCGCCGAGCTTCTCGAACCCCGAATGCAGGTAGCCGAGATGCGGGATGCAGCGCACCACCGTCTCCCCATCGAGCTCCACCACGAGGCGCAACACGCCGTGCGTCGCGGGGTGCTGGGGACCCATGTTCATGAGCAGATGCTCGCCGCCCAGGTCCGGCTCGGCGGCAGCGGTGAGCGGGACGCGGGCGGGACGGCCGGCGGCATCCACGCCGGGGGTCGCCAGCTCGAGCTCGACGGTTCGCTTGCGCGCATGTCCTCGGGCAGGTCACCGCCCGCGTCGGCGATCGACAGCTCTTCCATCGAGTAGTGCGCTTCGGGGTTGGCGTTCAACGCCTGGCGCACCTGTTCGGCGCGGGAGAAGCGGCCGCGCAGCGGGAAGTTTTTCCGGAGCGGATAGCCCTCGGCATACGTTTCCCACATCAGGATGCGGCGCAGATCGGGATGACCGCGGAAGGTGACGCCGAACATGTCGAACACTTCCCGCTCCAGCCAATCGGCGCCGTGCCACAGGCTGTAGACGGAGTCGACGGCCAGCTCCGCGTCGGGCGGCAGCTCGACTTTGATCCGGAGGTCGGCTTTGCGCGTGAGCGAGCGCAGGAAGTACACGACTTCGAGGGGACGCTCGCGATCCCTGAATTCGACCGCCGTCACATCGACCAGGTAATCGTAGTCCTGGCCGGGCGTGTCCTTGAGATAGCGCATCGCGTCGAGCAGACGCTCGCGTGCGACATAGACGATCGTGTCGCCGTCCGAGGCTACGGCTTCCCGCACTGCGCCCGGAATCACGAAGAGCGGAACTGGTGGACGGAGTTGCCGAACGGCTCGGAGATCTCGTCGATCGTCTCGGGCGGCAGCCGCAGTCCCTTCTCGTCGAGCGGCTGTTCGTCGCGGCGCCGGACGTGATCGAACAGCGACTCGCCCTTGATCTTCTTATGCAGGAGGAGAATGCCGTACAGCAGGCCTTCGGGACGGGGCGGGCAGCCGGGGACGTAGACGTCCACGGGGACGATCGTGTCGATGCCCTGCACCATCGCGTAGTTGTCGAAAATGCCGCCGGTGGACGCGCAGGCGCCCATGGAGATGACCCATTTGGGTTGCGGCATCTGGTCGTAGATGCGGCGGATCACGGGAGCGAGCTTGAACGGCAGCCGGCCGGCGCAGATGAGCACATCGGCCTGGCGCGGCGAGAACGCCTGGCGCTCCATGCCGAAGCGGGCGAAGTCGAAACGGCTCGCGGCGGTGGCCATGAACTCGATGGCGCAGCACGCCGTGCCGAACGGCATCGGCCACAGCGAATTGGCGCGCGACGAATTCACCGCCCAGTTGACCAGGTCCTGGAATTTGGCAACCAGGTAGTTGGGGCTCTGACCGCTGACTTCTGTAGTCTCGCCGACTCGCTTCATGTCGTCAGTCCCATTGGAAGGCGCCGCGCTTCCAGACGTAGATGTATCCCACGAACAATATCAGCAGGAACACGAGCATCTCTACCAAGAGAAAACCCGTCGTCGCGGTGCCATTCCCCATAAAGATGACCGCCCACGGGATCAGAAAGACGGTTTCAATGTCGAAGAGAATGAACAGCACGGCCACCAGATAAAACTTGACCGAAAACCGCTCGTGCGCGCTGCCGAGCGGCGGCATCCCGCTCTCGTAGGGCCGCTCCTTCACTTCGGTGGGGCGCCGGGGTCCCAGAAAATGCGACCCCACGATCATCGTTGTCGCGGCGATGATGGCCAAACCGAGCAGCATGAGGAACGGGATGTAGGGCTGCATGGCTCGTGAAAAAATTCACTAAGGCTCTGCCGTTAGTCAAGCTGGCCATTACATTGCGGCCCCATGTCCATCAAATCCGACCGCTGGATCACCACCATGTCCAAACAACACGGGATGATCGAGCCGTTCGCGGACCGGCAGGTCCGCGAGGGCGTGATCTCGTACGGCGTCTCCTCGTACGGCTACGACATGCGGGTCGCGCCGGAGTTCAAGATCTTCACCAACGCGCTCTCGGCGGTCGTCGATCCGAAGCACTTCGATCCCAAGTCATTCGTCGAGTTCAAAGGCGACATCTGCATCGTCCCACCCAACTCGTTCGCGCTGGCGAGCTCGGTGGAGTACTTCCGGATTCCGCGGAATGTGCTGACCGTGTGCGTCGGCAAGAGCACGTATGCCCGCTGCGGCATCATCGTGAACGTGACGCCGTTCGAGCCGGAGTGGGAAGGCTTCGTGACGCTCGAGATCTCCAACACGACGCCGCTCCCCGCGCGGATTTACGCGAACGAAGGCATTGCGCAAGTCCTGTTCTTTACGGCGGATGAGGGAGACGAGTGCGAAGTGTCCTACAAGGATAAGAAGGGAAAATATCAGGCTCAGAAAGGGATCACCCTGCCGAAACTTTAGCCTTGCGGTTGTACGCGTAGGCGACGGCCAGGGCGATCAGTGCCAGGGCGAAAAACGACGCCACGCGATACAACGCCTCCATCGTGGACAGGTCGTATAGCACGATCTTGAGGCCGGCGCCGCCGGCGACGATCAGGCCTGCCGAGCGAATCATCTTCCGGTCGACCTCGAAGCCGAGCCAGACCAGGGCCCCCGCGTACAGCAGCCACCAGACGCTCAAGGCGAGGTCGCCGGCGAGCGGCGCGATCTGCGCGAACGCATACCACAACTCGATGGACCCGCCGAAAAAGACGGCCGCACCGCACAGGATCCACATCCATTCGGCGCCCCCGCCCTTCCAGAGCGTGGGTTTGGCTTCGGTGCCCCACCAGCGCGCCGCGACGGCGGTGCCTGCGATGTAGGCGTACAACGCCAATGCCCAAGGGCCGCTGAACACCGGTTGCTGCTGACGCGCAAACAACGCGACTGTGAAAAGCGCTACGAATGCCGCCGACGCGAGCCCGACCGAGGCGTGGCGCCCGCCGGGACGCCCGCCCTGCCGCTCGGCGAGGAGCGCGAGTAAGGCGAGAGCGGTCCACCCGACCGTCACACTGGTCGCTGACCACTCCAGTGCCACCGCCAGCGCCTCGAGCGCGAAGCCCATGATCAGGAAAGGCGCCGCGCGCCGCTGCCAGCCGGCGAGGAGGTAGGCTGCACCGAGCGCCGCCGGCACGAGACCCGGTGAATAGTTCAGAACGACGAAGGCGAGGATCACGAAAGCCAGCGGATTCGCGATAAAGAGCAGCTGGCCCCCGGCGACGTCTGGCGCGTCCGAGCGGAACGGATCGCGCTCGAGATGTTGCCAGCACAACAACGCGGTCACCGCTGCGATGCCGGCGAGCGAGAGCCACCGCGCCGGATCGCTCGTCAGGTCGCCGAGGTTCGTGCCCAGGATGACCCACGCGAGCAGCACCACGCCGAGCCTGGCCTCCGGCCATGGCCGCACATGGGTGACGTGCAGCGCGAGCAAGGCGGCCGCGACGACGAGCCAACAGCCGGTCGGTGTGGCGAGCGCCGTCGAACCGCCCGCCGCGGCGAGGACGAGATAGCCGAACAGCGCCAGATCAAAGGTGCGCCGCCAGCTCATCGTGTAGGCGAGAATGCCGGTCCCCAATCCGACGACTTCGATGTAACCGAGGAATGCGACGGGGTTCGGCTCCGGCGGTCGGAGCAATAGCGGCGCGATATAGGCCCCTGCGAGCGACCAGATCGCCAGGCCTTCGACCTGGTGATGCAGCGCAAGGAGCGTGACGGCGACGGTCGTGGTCGCCAGCAACAGGATCCCGACCCGGCGGTCCACGAGGGCATACGGCCCCGCGGCCGCCCACAGCCCCAGGAATGCGAGCCCACCACCCGCGCCAATCAGCGAGGCTCCGTAGCGGCGCATGCCCCGCGTGATCCGTTGGTGTCCCCAGGCGGCGACGGCGATGCCCGCGACGATCGCGAGCAGCGCCCGAATGAGCGGCGCGATCCAGCCGCGGTCGATTGCGTACTTGAGGAAAAACGCCGTGGCGGCGAGCAGCGCGATGACGCCGACCGCGAGCAACCCGCGCTGGCCGAACCACTGCTCGAAATCGGTAGAGGCTTGCGGCGATTCGGTGACGGTCGGGAGGGCTGCGCGTACGATGGGGGGGGCCGGAGTAGTGGCGCGCTGCGACGGCTGTTGCGACTCCGCCAGCACACGTTCGCCACTAGCGACGAATGTCAAGCGGCGCACAATGTTTTCGAGCGTCGCGACTCGACGTTCGAGCTGCTCGATGGCCTCTTTTTGCTCGTCCGTCACGCGGGGGCCGCGACCCGGCGCGATCCAGCCGCCGTGATCGCGGCCGTCACCGCAACGATGATGATGAGATCGGGAGTCCAGCCCAGCTCGGTGGCCGGGACCGCCATCTGCAGGAAGTACATCACGAAGTCGAACAACCCGATCAGCAGACCCAGCAGCAGCGTGAGCTGCAGCGTCCGTCCGAGCTTCGCCAGCAGGCTGCCGGTGACGAGTGCGACTGCGCCCTGGGCCGCGGCGAGCGCCACGGCGACCACGGCGCCGCTGAACAGCGTTTCAATGACGGCCGACCGGCCGGGGTTGTAACTAAAGAACCACGTGTGGATCAGCGCGACGACGAGGCCGGCCACAGCCGAGCAGATCGTGGCCCAGATCGCGTAATAGATGACGATGCGTGTGCGGTCGTCGGGTTCCATCGTGGCTCCAATCTAGCGCAGGGCCGCCGCCGCTTCCACAAGTGCGGCGCGGGCTTGATCCACTCGGTTTACGAGATCGACCAGCTCCCTGTTGGCGGTCGCCGCGTCCGTATAACGGATGGCCTCGTTGACGCTCGGAAATGCCATCGTTGCATATCCGTTATCGAGATCGGCCGCAAACTGCAGGCTCCGGAACCACGGCCGGCTCACCAGACCTTCGGGACGCGTCAGCCGGCGCTCGACCAGCATGAGTGACTGGTTGACGCGCTGCGCGCGGTCGCCGTTCACATGCGCCGTGTCGCGCGCGGCGCGAAATGCACGGGCGACTGCCGTAAAACGATCCAGCGCGTCTTTTAGCGGCTGCGTGTTGACCGTCGCGGTCCATTGCTGCTTCGCGACGCCGGAATCGAGCTGCGCAACCAGGCTGTCCATCTCCACGCCGAAGGCGGCGTAATCGAGCGGCAGCAGATCGCTGTTCGCGAGGCGGCTGAGGATCACGGCAACGAGCTGCGCTCCCGCGCGGTGCGACTTGTACGCCGGATCGCCGAAGCGCGACATCCAGTCGTAGGAGTCGTACATCGAGTGATAGATGCCATCGGGCCCGTCGAAGCCGATGCCGCCCGACGGAATTCCCAGGTGATGGTAGAAGCCGGAGAAGTCGGACCCGCCGCCCAGATTGCCGAACGTCAGCGCCGTCGTATCACCCTTCTTGCTCTTCAACCAGACGTCGTACACGGTACCCGGGCCGGTCGGATCGGGGACTACGCGGGTGGCGGCGCGGAACAACGGCTTCAACGATGGCGATCCGCCGCCGCTGAAGTTGGGCCCGGAAAAGGTGCCGTCCTCGTTGATGTACGCGACGACGTGCGCCCGGAGCGAATCCTCGAGCTCCTCGACCCACTCGGTCGAGCCGATCAGCCCCCATTCCTCGGCATCCCACGTGACGAAGAGAACAGACCGCGCCGGCCGCTGACCGTCTTTGGCGAGCGTCGCAAACGCGCGCGCCGCTTCCAGCACCGTGACGGTGCCGCTCACGTTGTCCCGGGCTCCCGGCCCCCACGCGTCGCGATGGCCGCCGACCACCACCCATTCATCGGGCTGCCGCGCGCCGCGAATCATCCCGATCGTATTCCAGATCGGGTGAAAGGCCCGGCTCCCCCGCTCCGTCTTGACGTGCAGATGGGCGCGCACCGGGCCCGGGCCGACGTGATAGCGGAACGGCAAGCCTCCCTGCCAGCTCTGCGGGACGGACGGGCCGGCGACCGGCTCGAGGAAGCGGCGGGCGTTGCCGTAGCTCATCGGGATGATCGGAATGCGCGGGATGTCGAGCGAATCCTCCGGCAGCCGCCTGGCGCCCGCGACCGACGACCAGCTCGGTGTGGTGGGATCGCCGTTGCCGTTCATCATGCTGCCGCGCTGAATGCCGTTGGGGTTGCGCATCGGCCCCTTGGGATAGACGTCGCCCCGGAAGAAGCCGTCGTCCTGCGGATCGGAGTAGACGATCAACCCGAGCGCGCCCCGCTTCTGCGCTTCGCGCGCCTTGATGCCGCGGAACGAGCGCCCGTAGCGCGCGATCACGATCTTGCCGCTCACGCTGATGCCCAGCGAATCGAGTGTCTTGTAGTCCTCGATCAGCCCGTAGTTCACGTACACGACTTCGGCTGTGACATTGCCGTCGCCGCTGTAGCCGTTGAAAGGCGGGATTTGGGGGCCGATGCCCGGCTCGCGGAGATCGAGACGCACGGGCTTGCTGCGCGGACCAACGATCAAGGAAGCTTCGACGGTATCGGGCTGCGGCAGATAGACGCTGTACTCCTTACTCCAGGCATCGACGCCCCATGAGCGCAGCTTGCCCAACACGTAATCGCGTGTCGCCGCCTGCGCGGGTGTGCCGGCCATGTGGGGGACCGCCGAGAGGTCGCGTGACATCTGGCGCAGGCTGGCGGTGTCGGGGATGGCGAGGAGGCGCTGCTCGAATGACTGGGCGGCCAGACGGCCGGACGGCCGGACTGCCAACACCGCGACAATCATGATCCAACCGCGCGTCATGCTTTATCCCCCGCGAGTAGGGTTTTCGCCCGATAGCCAATAGCCGATAGCCGCCTCATCGCGGGTTCAGGATCTGATTGATCCGCGCCTGCAAATCGACAATGTGCGCGCGAGTGGCCCGGTCACCAGCCCTGGCCAGGGCGACGCGCAGCGTGCCTTGCAGCTCGACCAGCTCGAGCCGAGCCTGCGCGCGCGCGTCCGCAGGCCGCGGCGCCGGTGGGGTGAAGCCGGGGAACGGCGTAAATCCCGGCGGGAACGGCGTCACGAGCGGCGTGCTGATGAGCCGCTCCATCTGATCGACGAAGGCGCGCTGCAGGTTGCGGCGGTAGGCATCGACCCGCACGGCACCCCCGGCCAGCTCGGAAAAGGCGCCGCGCCGCACGTCCCCGAACAGATCGGGGATCGTATAGGCCGTTCCCGCCCCCCCCGGTTGAGTCGCGGCCTGCTCGGCGAGACGCGAGAGCCGCTGGTCCTGGAAGAGCGTATTCAGAATCGCGCTCTGGCGCAGGCGCACCCGCTCCACGAAACCGGTCGGCTCGATGCGTCGTAGGATCTCGGCATCGAAGAAGAACGACGGCGTCGTAAAGACGTTGTCGTTCAGGAACTGCACCGCTTCCGCCTGTTTCTCCCGCGGCACCGGCTGATAGACCCTGCCCGACTGGCTCGCGTACTTCGTGAACTGGTAGACGCCGCCCACCACGACCGCGACGTGGTTCATTTCCCGGGCCCATTGGGCGATCAGCTCGCCGTACAAGTCATCGAGGCGGTCGTAATTGTCGAGCCGGTCCTGGGTCGTCGCCGGGATCAGCATCGGCACGAGCCGCTTGATGTTGCGCACGCCGTAGCCGCTGGCGCGCACGGGGTCATCGCCCAGCGCTTCCGTGATGATGCGCGGATCGACCGCCTCGCCGTCGCCGATCCAGCGATCCCAGGGCTGCGAATCTTGTAGACGCGCGAGCGAGTCGAGCGTCGGGCGCTCGGCATCGGGCGTCGCTGCGCCGCGAATGCGGCGGTAGCCCCAATCGATCGCGAAGAAATCGTAGGGCCCGATGCCCTGCATCAGGCAGGCACTGTCGCCGGGCTGCGCCACGTAGTTGTAGCGCGCGTAGTCCATGATCGACGGGCTCGTGCCCTTCATGCGGCACGTGAACGATTTGCTGCGCAGCGAATCCACCGGATAGTAGGTCGACGCCACCATGTTGTGGCGCAGGCCGAGGCTGTGTCCGACTTCGTGCGTCGCGACGTAGGCCACCATCAGGCCCATCAGCGAATCGGGGAACGGTAATTGCCGCGCGCGCGGATCGCCGGCGCCGGCCTGCGTCCAGTACCACGCCTCCACCAGGCTCGTGATGTTGTGGTAGAAGCCGATGTTGGCGTTCATGATCTCGCCGGAGCGGGGATCGCTGAGCCGCGGGCCGTAGGCGTTTTCGATGGTGGACGGCAGCCAGCGAATCGCCGAGTTACGCGCGTCGTCGAGGTCGAAGTTCGGGTCGTCGGTCGGCGCGACTTTGGCCGTGATCGCGTTACTGAACCCTGCGGCGCGGAACACCGGCTCCCACATTTCGACGCCCTTGATCAGCCAGGGCACCCATTTGGCGGGGGTCGCCGGATCGATGTACCAGACGATCGGCTGGACAGGATCCGAGACGGCGGCGTTCGGGTCCTTCGGCTCCAGGCGGTAGCGCTGGATGAAGCAGCGGCGCGGGCCGGAGACGCGGTCCTCGTCGTAGTTCTCGAACGAGAGGTTGAAGTAGCCCACGCGATCGTCGCACAACCGCGCCATCATCGGATGATCGGGCAGCAGCACCATCGAATAGTTCATCAGCATCGTGATCGAGTTCAGCGAGCGGTTGGGGGGAGCGCCCGCCGGACCCGGCACGGAATCGACCTCGAACGTCTGCAGCGCGCTCACCTCGACATTGCGCGGGAAGGAGCGCGCCCGGTCGACGACGGAGCGCGACGGATCCATGCGGCGGGGCCGGATGCCGGACTGCCTGATGTTGAGCTCAGCGACGTCGGTCGTGAACAGCTTGGTTGTTTCGATCACCGCGCCGCTGTCGGGCGTATGCCAGGCCGCGACGTCGAAGCTCATGATGATCGGCGCGATGTTGGACAGCCGCACGGCACGGGCGACCGGCTGCGTGCTGTCGGCCCGCATCGCGTACGACACGATGCGCAGCAACACCTTGTTGCCGAGCCGTTCCCAGACCACGATGCGGTTGCTGATTTCCTCCCCGGCGTAGCG
>WNGE01000117.1_pt1 | contig 89424 bp, 82 predicted proteins | sample 5400651 | NCBI WGS metagenome assembly WNGE01 (sample SAMN13153370, study PRJNA577476) | soil metagenome | isolation source: 60 cm soil or saprolite under grassland replicate 2 | place: USA:California | collected 2016-06-15 | reverse complement strand
AGCCGGAACAGGACTCCCTGCTCGTACTGTTTGACGATCTTGATGGCGAGGGAGAGCAGCAGCAGCGCCAACACGACGACAACTACCACGATCCACACATATGGCATGGGGCTTCCTTTCCTGGAGCCAGCCGCGGCGATGCCGATCAGCACCACGTGGCTGGTTGCCCGCGGCGGCTTGATGACGGGTGCTGGGCCAGCTCGGCCCCTCCGTGGGAATTCCACGCCGAGCGGGTGCGGCTCGGTCTCGACAGGGTGCGGTGGGATGCGTCTGCCAGCGACGGACCGTCAGCCACCGGGGTCCCGAGCGACACCTCCACCCTACGCCTGTCCGCCGGGCCTTCCGGCGACAGCGACCCATCTGACGAGCGAACGTCGACGGTGCCTGCCGCCGGGCGGCGGTCAATCGCCCGTCGCGGCGGCGGCGCGTTCGGCCATCTCCTGCGGGGAGACGTCTTCGATGTGGGTGGCGACACTCCATCGGTGTCCGAACGGGTCCTCGAACTGTCCGGTGCGATCGCCGTAGAACTGGTCCTTGACGGGGCGCAGGGCAGTGGCGCCGGCGTCGATTGCCCGCGTAAAGACGTCGTCGACATCCTCGACGTAGACACTTATCGTGACCGGCGTGCCGCCGATGGTCTTCGGTGCCCGGATGCCCAGGTCCGGGTACTCGTCCGAAAGCATGATCAGGGCGGTCCCGATCTCGAGCTCGGCGTGGCCGATCGTGCCGTCGGGCTCGGACATTCGCATCCGCTCGGTCGCTCCGAACACATTGCGGTAGAACTCGATTGCGGCGCTTGCCCCGTCGACGCACAGGTAGGGCACGACCTGTGGATAGTTGTCGGGGATGGGCTTCACGTTTGCCATGGGGCACCTCCTGCTGGTGGCCGGCTAAACGTATCGAGCGCCCTGCGCGGGCCAAGGTCCCTGCCCCGAGCCGAGTAGTCGAGGTAGACGCGGCCCGGCTTGCATTCAGGGATGACCGCCACTAACGTACAACTACATGGTTGTAGGTGAGCTGAGCGAGGCAGACGCCGACCGTGTCTTCCATGCCCTGGCGGACGCCACTCGCCGCGACATCATCGCCCGTGTGATCCGCAATGAGCAGTCAGTGTCCGCACTCGCACAGCACTACCCCATGAGCTTCGCGGCGGTGCAGAAGCACGTGGCGGTTCTGCACCGCGCTGCGCTCGTCACCAAACAAAGGCGTGGAAGGGAGCAGGTCGTACACGGTGACCTGATGGCACTTCGCAAGGCAGCCCGGCTACTCGAGGCGTACGAGCAGATCTGGCGGCACCGCGCCAGAGGTATCGAACAGATACTGACCGAGGACTGAGGAAGGAAACAAGTCCATGACCGTAGTCAGGTCGCACAAGGACAGCCAGGCGCTGACGCTCACGTTCGTCGCCGACTTCGACGCCAGCGTCGAGCGCGTGTGGCAGGTGTGGCAAGACCCACGCCAGTTGGAGCGGTGGTGGGGGCCGCCTACGTGGCCGGCCACCTTCGAGCAGCACGACTTCGTGGTCGGCGGCCGGTCCCGCTACTACATGACCGGCCCCGAGGGTCAGAAGTCGCGTGGCTGGTGGACGATAACCGCGATCGAAGCGCCGCACCGGCTGGAGTTCGATGACGGCTTTGCCGGCGAAGACGGCGAACCTCTGGCCTCCATGGAGCCGACCCATGCCGTCGTCACGATCGAGGCGCTCGCGGCCGGTGCACGCATGACGACGGTCACGACGTTCGCCACCACCGAGCAACTCGAGCGTGTAGTGGCCATGGGCGGGGAAGAAGGCATGCGCCTGGCCTTGGGTCAGATTGACGGCGTGCTCGCCGACGTCTCGCGCTGACTGCGCCTTCTGCGCCTGACTTCCGCCCTTCGTTCCGCCCAAACTCACGAGCGACGTCGATGAGTTTTGCTCCGCTGGGCGGTCTCATACTGCGGTGGGCTCAACTCAAGCAGGGGATTCGATCGAAAGGACACAAGAGATGAGAAAGCTGATCGTGAGCACCTTCTTGACCCTCGACGGGGTCATGCAGGCCCCGGGCGGACCTGAAGAGGACGACAGTGGCGGCTTCGCGCACGGTGGCTGGTCGGTGAACTATTGGGACGAGCAGATGGGTCAGGTCATGACCGAGGCGATGAGCACGCCGTTCGCCCTCGTTCTCGGACGCAAAACCTACGACATCTTCGCCGCATATTGGCCGCACGCTTCAGAAGAGGCCGGCGCCAAGCCATTGAACGACGCCACCAAGTACGTCGCGTCGCGGAGTCATCCCACGCTGGAATGGAGCAGATCGGTCCTGATCGAGGGAGACGCGGCCGAAGGCATCGCGGCGCTCAAGAAGGAAGATGGGCCAGAGCTGCAGGTGCATGGCAGCGGGAACCTGATCCAGACGCTGTTGCGCCACAACCTCGTCGACGAGTACCGGCTGTGGGTCTTCCCCCTCGTCATCGGGTCAGGCAAACGCCTGTTCTCGGAAGGCACCATCCCCTCCGGGCTGAAGCTCGTCGACAGCAAGGTCTCCACCACTGGAGTCGTGATCGGTAAGTACGAGCCGGCGGGCGAGATCGTCACAGGATCGTTCGCGCTGGACTGACCTGGCCGGCTCGGCTCGTCACCTCGCTGATGCGTCAAGTCCTTGGTGGATCAGCTTGGCGCGACCGGCGGGGGAGCCGTTGTCGATCCAGCGGCCGAGGTGTTCGCGGGAGAGCAGTTCGTCGATGACCATGAAGGCGGCTCCGACCAGGCCGGCGGTGTCGCTCAGGGGAGAGAACGCGATACGCAGATCACGTGTGGACAGCGGCAGGGAGCGCCGGTAGACGGTCTGGCGGATGGCGGCCAGCAGCATGTCGCCGGCGGCGGCGACCCCGCCGCCGATGAGGATCAACGCAGGGTTGAAGTTGTTGACGAGGGTGGCGGCGGCCTGGCCGATGTACTGTCCGGCGCGGGTGAGCAGTTCGACGCTGGCGGGGTCACCGGCCGCGGCCGCGGCCGCGACGTCCCGCGCGTCGATCTGGTGACCGTCGGACCGCAGCGCAGCCAGGTACGGGCTGTGGCCATTGTCCGCCGCTGCTTTGCCGAGGCGGGCAAGAGCCCTACCGCCGGCGACCTCGGCCATGCAGCCGGTGTTGCCGCACCAGCACAGCACCGATTCGTCGTCGACGACCGCGATGTGCCCGATTTCCCCGGCGGCCCCGTGCGCGCCGCGGTGGCCGACGACGCCGCGCCCGACGGCTGGCGGGTGCCCGACGCAGAGCGGGTGCGCTACCTCGACGGGCACCTTCGCGCCGCACACGAGGCGATCGCGGCCGGGGTCGACCTGCGGGGCTACTTCGTCTGGTCGCTGATGGACAACTTCGAGTGGCACGACGGCTACCGCAAGCGCTTCGGCATCGTCCACGTCGACTACGGCACGCAGCGGCGGCTGCTCAAGGACAGCGCGCGGTGGTACCGGGAGGTGATCCGGCGCAACGGGCTCGCCCAGCCGGCGCCGTGACAGCAGGGCGACCACAGTCTTGGTCCTGACCACTCAGCCACATGGAGAAAGCAACATGAGTGCTCCCTCGAACGCCTCGTCGCTCATCAGCCAGCTGACCGTGGAGGAGAAGGCGTCGCTGTGCCTGGGCGCCAACTTCTGGCGCACCGCGCCGGTGGAGCGCCTCGGTATCCCGGCGATCATGGTATCCGACGGCCCGCACGGGCTACGCAAGCAACCCGATGAGGGCGATCACGCCGGCATCTCCGGTAGCGTGCCGGCGACCTGCTTCCCGACCGCCTCCGCCCTCGGGTCCTCCTGGGACCCCCAGCTGGTGCGACGCGTCGGCGAGGCGGTGGGCCGTGAGGCCCGGGCGCAGGGCGTGGCGGTCGTGCTCGGCCCGGGCATCAACATCAAACGCTCCCCGCTGTGCGGGCGCAACTTCGAGTACATCTCCGAGGACCCGGTGCTCTCCGGGGCCCTGGGCGCGGCGATGATCGAGGGCCTCCAGAGCCAGGGCGTGGGCACCTCGCTCAAGCACTACGCCGCAAACAACCAGGAGACTGACCGGCTGCGGGTGAGCGCGGACGTCGACGAGCGGACGCTGCGGGAGATCTACCTCGCCGGCTTCGAGTACGCCGTCACCCGGGCGCGGCCGTGGACGGTGATGTGCTCCTACAACAAGATCAACGGCACGTACTCCTCGGAGAACCACTGGTTGCTCACCACCGTGCTGCGCGGCGAATGGGGTTTCGACGGCCTGGTCGTCTCCGACTGGGGCGCGGTGCACGACCGGGTCGCCGCACTCGCCGCCGGACTGGACCTGGAGATGCCACCCAACCTCGGGGTCAGCGACGCCGCGATCGTCACCGCCGTCCGCACCGGCCAGCTGGACGAGGCCGTCCTCGACGCAACGGTGGCCCGAGTGCTCCGGCTGGTCGACCGCGCCACCGCGAACACGCAGCCGCCGCCGATACTCGACGCGGACGCGCACCACGCCCTGGCCCGGGCCACGGCGACAGAGTGCGCGGTCCTGCTGAAGAACGAGGACGATCTGCTGCCGCTACACCCGGCCGCCGGGGACAACATTGCGGTGATCGGCGAGTTTGCCCGCACCCCGCGCTACCAGGGGGCCGGCAGCTCCCAGGTCAACCCGACCCGCGTCGACGTCGCACTGGACGAGCTTCGCTCGGCGGTCCCGGACGGGGTGGAGGTCTCCTTCGCCGCCGGGTACGGCATCGGCAGCACCGACCGCGACGAAGAACTGGCCGCCGAGGCGGTCGCCCTCGCCGGCCGGGCCGGCACGGTCGTCGTCTTTCTCGGCCTGCCGGCCGCCGACGAGTCCGAGGGCTTCGACCGCACCCACATGGACCTTCCGGACAACCAGCGGGCGCTGCTGTCACGGCTCGCCGAAGCCAACCCGAACCTCGTCGTGGTCCTCGCGAATGGCTCAGCGGTGCGGCTCTCGAACTGGGAGCAGCATGCCAAGGCGGTGCTGGAGTGCTGGCTGTCGGGGCAGGCCGCTGGCGGCGCTGCCGCCGATCTGCTGCTCGGTGCGGCGAACCCCTCCGGTCGGCTCGCCGAGACGCTGCCGCTACGGCTGGAGGACAACCCGTCCTACCTCAACTTCCCCGGGGAGGCCGGGCACGTCCGCTACGGCGAGGGCGTCTTCGTCGGCTATCGCGGCTACGACGCGCTCGGCCGTCCGGTCAGCTACCCGTTCGGGCACGGCCTGTCGTATACGAGCTTCGCCTATGCCGACCTCACCACCACTGTCGCCGGGCGCCACCAGGACGGCGACCTCGTCGTGACGGTCACCTGCCAGGTAACCAATACCGGCGACCGCCGCGGGAAGGAGGTCGTCCAGCTCTACGTCCGGGACTGCGAGGCCCCGGTCGCCCGGCCGGTCCGCGAGCTGAAAGCCTTCGCCAAGGTAGACCTCGACCCGGGTGAGACCACCGTCGTCGACTTTTCGCTGACCGCCCGCGATTTCTCCTACTGGTCGACGAAGGTGGGCGACTGGGTCCTGGAAGGCGGCGCGTTCGAGCTCGCGGTCGGCGCCTCCTCCCGCGACCTGCGGCTCACCGCCGCCCTCGACATCGACGCGCCGCCGCTTCCCACCAGGCTCGACGGCATGTCCACGCTCCAGGAGTGGCTGGCCGACCCCACCGGCTCCGCGCTCCTACGCAAGGCCATCGGCGCCGATGAGGCGGGCAGGCCGAAGGGAATCCTCGGCAACGAGGAACTCATGAAGGTCATCGGTAACTTCCCGATCAGCTCCCTCGCCGCCTTTCCGGGCTTGGGTATCGGCCACTCGACCGTGCGCGCCCTCACCGACGAGGCGTCCGCGGCCCGTGGATAGCCGAACACGTCGGGACCGTACGCGGTGGCTTGCGCCGAGCGAGCAGTACGGTCCCGGGAGAGCGGCTCGGGCAGGGGTACCGTCGAGGTAATGCTGGGCGATTGCGTAAAGGCCGGCGGCCCCGCTCCCCGGTCCTCTACCTGGGTGGTGAGATGGTCCGGCCCATCGTGGATCCGCGTTTCGCCGAGACGCTGCGTAGGCTGCGCGTCCAACGCGGCTTGAGCCTTCGAGGGCTCGCCGCCCGTGCATACCAGGGTAAGTCGACCATCCACGACCTGGAGACCGGCCGCAAGCAACCCCTGCTCGACGTGGTCAAGCGGCTCGACGACGCTCTACAGGCCGGTGGCCAGCTGGTCGCCATGGTCGCCGACGGAACCGCACCGGTGATTGCCGACGAGGACGGGCTGGACGCCATGGAACTCGCCCGGCGGGTCGCGGCGAGCGATATCAGCTCCGAGACCCTCGATCGGTTGGAGCGGGCGGTCGACGACATGGCCACCGCGTACGCAACGACACCACCCGATCTGCTGCTTCCCCGCGTTCGCCGGCACGTCGCCTACGTCATCCGGTTGGTGGATGCACGCAAGACACTCGACCAGCACCGCCGCCTGCTGGTCGCCGGTGGCTGGCTCTCCCTGCTCGCCGCCACAGTCCACATCGACCTACGTCAGCGGACCGCCGCCGACGCACACCTGGCCACTGCGCGGGAAATGGCCGGGCACGGCGAACATCGCGAGATTGAGGCGTGGTGCCTTGAGACGCAAGCGTGGGATGTGCTCACCTGCGGTGACTTCCCACGTGCCGTCGAATTGTCCCGGCAGGCGCAGGCCGTCGCCCCACGGAGCAGCTCTGCGCACATCCAGGCCACTGCCCAGGAGGGGCGCGCGTGGGCCAGGATGCGTAAGCCCGCGGAGACCCGCGACGCCCTGGCCCGCGTAGCACGGCTGGTCTCGCCACTGCGCGCTCCTGAGCGTCCGGAGCACCACTACCAGTACGACCCGGCCAAGGCGTTGTCGTACACCGCGACGACGCTGGCGTGGGTCGGTGATCCGGGCGCGGAGAAGTACGCCCGCGCGGTTATCGCCGAGCTGGACACGGCCAACGACGGGGTGGCGCGGCCGCGGCGTACCGCGTCGGCCCGGCTGGACCACGGACTGGCGCTGCTGGCCGCTGACAAGCCCGACGAGGCGGCCGCTGCCGCAGCCGCGGCGATCACATCTGGGCGGGTGGTGCCGTCGAACTGGTGGCGGGCCACCGAGGTACTTGCCGGTGTCGAGCGCGCTGGCATCCGCGAGGCCAGCGAACTCCGCGATGCGTACGAGACGTTCCGGCCTGTCCGCCGGTAGCAGCGGACACCGTGGACGCGGGGCGGACAGCCAGCCTCTCCCGGTGGCGCTGTGCTGACGGGAGGCTACTGGCTGAGGGGCGCTGGAGATCGAGGTGTGGCAGCGGATGGTCATCAACCGCCAGTACGGGCGGTACCCGTCGTGAGCGCCCACAACCCGATGGCGCAGAGCTGGGTCTGCCTCGGGTGTTCACTGCCCTGGCCGTGCCCGACGCGGCGGCGGCAGCTCCTCGGCCAGTACGCCGACGCCCCGGTGTCATTGGCGTTGCTACTCGGGGTCGGCGATGATCGAGGCGTCCGCTGACCTACGGGACGTTCTGGCCGGTGAGCTGTACGACCAGTTCGTCGCCTGGCTGCCGGTCCATCGCGCTCGGTAGCCCCGGCGCTGGGTCCCTGCTAGGAGGCTGCACCGTATACGGGCGGCGGCCACCGGCTGACGACTCACGTCGTGGTCCCGTTTTATCCTGACGGTAACCGTTCAGCAATACGCCCCGGGCGGCCGTGTGAGGAGGATGGTGCGGTGAGTACGACGCATACGTCGGTCACGCTCGGACGCCCGCGCGACCCCGACGTGGACCGGCGGATCGCGAAGGCCGCCCTCGGCCTGTTCGCCGACGCCGGCTGGGCCGGGTTCGCCATGGAGGCGGTCGCGCGCCGGGCCGGCGTCGGCAAGGCCTCCCTGTACCTGCGGTGGAGCAGCAAGGAAGCCCTGCTCACCGACGCGGTCAACCTGCATCTGGCCCGGGTCGCCGACGTGGACACCGGTACCCTGCGCGGCGACCTCGTCGAACTCGCGGCCCAGATGCTCGACATCTACGCCGGCGACACCGGGCGCGCCGCGCTGCGGCTGACCCTGGAGGCCCCCGGCATCCCGGGCGTCGCCGAGCACCACGAACAGCTCCGCGACTCCCAGACCCGCGCGGCGCGGGCCATCGTGCGGCGCGGCATCGACCGCGGCGAACTGCCCGCCGGGATCTCCGTCACCCTGCTGCTGGACACGTTGGTCGGCGGCGCCATGATGCACGCCCTCAGCACGCCCGCCGGCCGGCGCGCCGACCTCGCCCGCAACACCGGCCGGCACGCGGCTCGACTCGTCGACTTCCTGCTCCGCGCCGTCACCACGCCCTAGCTATCCAGCGCACCCGCTCAGTCCGGCTCGTGATGACGCCAGAGCGTGGGTGAGCCGTTGTCGCGGCCGAGGGTTCCGGCCGTCTGCAGATGGCGCAGGTGCGCCGCCGTCTCGGCGAGCGCCATGCGGCGCATCATGCCGCCCAACGCGGCCCATCCGCGCGACCAGGTGAGCCGAGGGGCGATCTGCCAACAGGTCGCGGCGCCGAGATCGTCCAGCGCCGTGATGATCTCGGCGCACCGGTCGCGGTGATGGCCGATCAGGTACGCGGCGCGGGCGTCGAGGTGGCGGAACCGGTACTCGTGGGCGGGCAGGGCTTCGCTGTCGGCGTAGTCCGCCATCCGCCGCAGCGAGTGCAGATACGCGGTGAGCGGGTCACCCTCGCGCGCGGCGTGCAGACCGATGTTCGGGCTGATACGCGGCAGCAGATGGTCGCCGGTCAGCAGCACGCCCGCCGCGGGGTCGTGCAGGCACAGATGCCCGGGCGTGTGTCCCGGTGTCCACACCGCGCGGACCTGCCGCCCCGGCACCGGCAGCAGATCGCCGTCCTCGACCAGCCGGTCCGGCTCGGCCATGGCGAGCAACGGGCTGGCCGGATCGAGGTCGACCACGAGAGCCGGCAGTTCCGCCTCGGGTACCCCTTGCTCACGTAGCCAGTCCCGGTCCGCGCCCGCAGCCGCGGCGCCGGCCCAGGCCCGCGCGGGCAGGGTGTCGCGTTCGGCGGGATGCATGGCCACCCAGGCGCCGGCGGCCTCGCGCAACCAGCCGCTGAGCCCGTGGTGGTCGGGGTGGATGTGGGTGACGACCACTCCGATCACGTCATTGACACCGGCGCCGGCCCTCGCCAGGCCGGTGGCGACGGCGGCGCGCCCGGCAGCGCTGTCCCAGCCGGGGTCGACCACCACGACACCCGCGTCGCCGGCGAACAGGTACGACAGGGTGTAGCGCAGCGGGCTGTCCGGGATCGGCACCGGCACCGACCACAGGCCGGGCCGCACCTGCTCCACGGGCGGAGCAGTCTTCGCGCGCCACGCCTCACGTTGCGTCACACCGGTCACCAGCACCGCGCCCCACTCTCCACGTACCGTCAGATCTTTTCTGAACGATACCCGTCCATAAGGAAGTGCCCGGGCAGGCGTGGAGTCAGCCGGTGTGTGACGTCATGCTGGACTGCCGGACGACCAGTTCGGGTTTGAAGACCACGTGCCGGTGCTGGTGGTCGGGATCATTCAGCTCTTCCAGCAGGAGGTGCGCTGCGGTGCGGCCGAGTTGTTCGCGCGGCTGGCGCACTGACGACAGCGGTGTGGCGGCCGCCGCGGCGAATTCGATGTCGTCGTACCCGACGATGGCGATGTCGTCTGGCACCCGCAGTCCGCGCAGCGTCAGTTCCTGAAGAATGCCCAGGGCGACGAGGTCGTTGGCGCAGAACACGGCGGTGGGGCGGTGGTCCGGGTCCAGGCCGGCGAGTTCGCTGGCCGCCTGCCGGCCGGCGGCGACGGTGAGGTTTGCCGTCTCCACAACCCGCAACTCTGCTCGATCCGCCAGTGCGCCGGCGATGCCGGCGTGGCGATCGGCGACCTGGCGGATGCCGAAGGGGCCGCCGACGTACGCCACCTGCCGGTGCCCCTGCTCCAGCAGGTGTGTCCCGGCCAGTCGCCCGCCGAGCACGTCGTCGACGGCGACGGAGCACCGGCTCGGATGACCTGACCCGCGGTCCACGAGCACTACCGGCATGCCGCGGTCGATGAGCTGCTCGACCCGCGAGTCCGGGCCGTCGTCGATGGGTGTGATCAGCACGCCCAGCACCCGCTGCTCCTCGAGTTGGTCGAGGTGGCGGCGTTCCCGTGCGGCGTCTTCGCCGCTGTTGCAGACGATCACCATGGCGCCGCTGTCTTCGGCGGCTGCTTCCGCGCCGCGGGCGACGTCGGTGAAGAACGGGTTGGCCACGTCGAGGACGACCAGGGCGATGGTGCGGCTGCGGCCGGCGCGCAGTTGGCGGGCCGAGTCGTTGCGGACGTATCCGAGTGCGGTGATCGCCTCCAGCACGCGCTGGCGGGTGGCGGGTGCGACGGCGTCGGGACGGTTGAGCACGTTGCTGACCGTCCCGATGGAGACACCCGCTTCGCGGGCGACCTCCTTGATGCTCGCCGCTGCCATGGCCACCACCATGACGCGTGCTTTGAAACGTGTCAACCCGGATCGTTAACGCGGTGTCACCGTGAGATGCCGGTGCGAATAAGAATCATGGCCGGAAGCCATTGACTGGCGCATCCCCTCGATTTATGGTCATGCGGAACGTTTGCTGAAACGTTTCAAAGATCGGAGCCTCAAAGTGGGCCAATCCTTCCCGGAAGCGGGTCAGCCTCCCCTTCTGGCCCTCACCGGAATCAGCAAGTCGTTCGGCGCCGTCGCCGCGCTGCAGAACGTGCAGTTGGCCCTCTACCCGGGCGAGGCGCACGGACTCGTGGGGGAGAACGGCGCCGGTAAGTCGACCCTGGTCAAGATCCTTTCCGGCGTCTACGGACCGGACACCGGAACGCTGACCGTGGACGGACAGCCACGCACCTTCACCGGGCCGGCCGACGCCCTCGCCGCCGGCATCGCCGTCATCTACCAGGAACCGACGCTGTTTCCCGACCTGTCTGTTGCCGAGAACATCTTCATCGGCCGCCAGCCGCTGCGCGGCCTGCGCCGCATTGACCCGGATGCGATGCGCGAGGCGTCCGAGCGGCTGTTCACGGGTCTTGGCGTCCACCTCGACCCGGACCGGCCGGCGCGGGGCCTCTCGATCGCCGACCAGCAGCTGGTGGAGATCGCCAAAGCGCTGTCCTACGACGCGCGGGTGCTCGTCATGGACGAGCCGACCGCCGCGCTGTCCGGAGTGGAGGTGGAGCGGCTGTTCTCGGTTGTCCGGGCGCTGCGCGACGCCGGAGCGGCGGTGCTGTTCATCTCGCACCGCTTCGACGAGGTGTTCTCGCTGTGCCAGCGGATCACTGTGATGCGCGACGGCCGGTGGGTCTCCAGCGACCCGAGCGACGATCTGACCGTCGACCAGGTGGTCCGCCGGATGGTCGGCCGCGACGTATCGTCGCTGTTTCCCAAGCAGGACACCGAGGTCCGCGACGTGCTGCTCGACGTGCGCGGCCTGACCCGGCACGGCGTGTTCGAGGACGTCAGCTTCACCGTGCACGGCGGCGAGATCGTCGCCCTCGCCGGCCTGGTCGGCGCCGGCCGCAGCGAGGTGGTCCGGGCGGTGTTCGGCATCGACCGCTACGACGCCGGCGAGGTCTATGTCGACGGCCGTCGCCTGCCGGCCGGCCGGCCCGCTGCGGCGATCGCCGCCGGCCTGGCACTCGTACCCGAGGACCGCCGGCAGCAGGGCCTGGTCATGGAGCTGTCGGTGGAGCGCAACGCGACCCTGACCCGGCGCTGGTCCCTCGCCAGATTCGGGATCCTGCGCCGCGCCGACGAGTACCGGTCCGCCCACGAGTGGACGCGCAGGCTGCAGGTCAAAGCCGGCCGGCTCAGCGACCCCGTCTCGACCCTGTCGGGCGGCAACCAGCAGAAGGTCGTGCTGGCCAAGTGGCTGTCCACCACGCCACGTGTGCTCATCGTCGACGAGCCCACCCGCGGCATCGACGTCGGCACCAAGGCCGAGGTGCACCGGCTGCTGTCCCAGCTCGCCGCCGAGGGGGTCGCCGTCGTCATGGTCTCCAGCGAACTGCCCGAGGTGCTCGGCATGGCCGACCGGGTGCTGGTCATGCACGAGGGCCGGCTGGTCCGCGAGATCTCGCGCGAGCGGGCTACCGAGGAGTCCGTCATGTTCGCCGCGACCGGACAGGAGGGACGACCGTGACCACCATCAATGTCGGCTCGCCGCAGCAGGACAGCGTCGCCGCGGCCGAACCCCGCAGCCGGGTCGCCCACCGCCTGTTCCTCGCCCGCGAACTCGGCATCCTGGTCGCACTTGCGGTGCTGGTGGTCGTCACGACCGTCAGCAACCCGCGCTTCCTGTCCGCGCAGAGCATCCGGGACATCCTGCTCGGCGCGACCATCCTGGTCGTCCTCGCGGTCGGGCAGACGATCATCATCGTCACCCGCAACGTGGACCTGTCGGTCGGCTCGCTCGTCGGCCTCGTCGCGTTCGCCACCGGGAAGCTGTTCCTCGCCGCGCCGCACGCGCCGGTGGTGCTCGCCATCCTGGCCGGTATCGCGCTCGGTGCCGCCTGCGGAGCGGTCAACGGCGGGCTGATCGCCGTCGCCCGGGTGCCGGCACTGGTGGTCACGCTCGGCACGCTGTACGTCTTCCGCGGCGTCGACTTCTGGTGGGCGCACGGCCAGCAGATCAACGCCGCCGACATGCCGGCCGGGTTCCTGCGGCTGGGCACCGCCACGGTCCTGGGCGTGCCCGTACTGGCGCTGGTGGCGCTCGTTGTCCTCGTCGCCGCCGGGCTCTACCTGCGCTCGTACCGCAGCGGCCGGGAGCTGTACGCGATCGGATCGCAGCCCGACGCGGCCCGGCTGGCCGGCATCCCGGTCGGCCGGCGGGTGTTCTTCGCGTTCGTCGCGGGCGGCGCGCTCGCGGGGCTGGCCGGCGTCCTGTACGCCGCGCGGTTCGGCACCATCGACGCCAACGCCGGCACCGGCCTGGAGCTGCAGGTCATCGCGGCGGCGGTGGTCGGCGGCGTAGCGATCTTCGGCGGCAGCGGCTCCGTGTGGGGCGCCGCCCTGGGCGCCGTCCTGCTCACCACGATCAGCAGCTCGCTGGCCGTGCTGCGGATCAACCCGTTCTGGCAGCAGGCCGTCGTCGGCGCGCTCATCCTCGCCGCCATCGGCCTCGACCGCGCCCTGGCCGTGCGGGTCGCCGCACGCCTGCGTGAAAGGAAAGCCCGTGGCAACTGACACCACGGCGCGGCACACCGCCGCCCGCCGTCCGCTTCCGGCGCTGGCGTCCTGGGAAACCACCGTGATCGCCGCCGTGATCGGAGTGATCCTCGCCGCCGGCGTCCTGGTCGACGGGTTCGCCAGCGGCCGCAACTGGGGTTTCCTGCTGCTCGACCTCGCGCCGATCGCGCTGATCGCGCTGCCCATAACACTCATCGTCGTCACCGGGGAGATCGACCTCTCGGTGGCCAGCATCCTCGGCCTGACCAGCGCTGTCATGGGCCAGCTCTGGACGGACAACCTGCCGCTGGAGCTGATCGTTCCGCTGATCCTGGTGCTCGGTGGCCTGCTCGGTGCGGTCAACGGCGTATTCGTCACCCGCTTCGGGCTGCCGTCCCTGGCCGTGACCATCGGCACCCTCGCCCTGTACCGGGGACTCGCGTTCGTCGTCCTCGGCGACCGGGCGGTCGCCGACTTCCCGGCCAACTGGTCGCAGGCCGCCGTCAGCGACATCCCCGGTACTCCGGTGCCCTGGATCGTCGTCCTCGTCGGCGTGCTCGCGCTCGGCTTCGGCGTCCTGCTGCACGCCACCCCGGTCGGCCGGGCCCTGTACGCGATGGGCAACAACGCCGACGCCGCCACCTTCGCCGGCATCTCCGTCGCCCGTACCAAATTCTGGCTCTACGTCGCGGCCGGCGTCGTCTCGGCGCTGGCCGGCGTGTTCTGGACGCTGCGCTACGCCAGTGCCCGCGCCGACAACGGCACCGGCCTGGAACTGCAGGTCGTCGCCGCCGTCCTGCTCGGCGGGGTGTCGATCTTCGGCGGGCGGGGCACCCTCCTCGGCGTTCTCGGCGGCGTCCTGCTGCTCGGCACGCTGCGCAACGCGCTGCAACTCGCCGACGTCTCCGCGGACGCGCTCACCGTGGTCACCGGCGCGCTGCTGATCGTCTCCGTCGTCGGCCCCAACGCGATCCGCATGACCCGCGAGCGCATACGCCGGCGCCGACCGGTCCCTGCGCCCTGAACCCTGCCGATTCTCCCTCCTGAAAGGACACCCAGAAATGACCCGACCCCTGAAATTCAGCGCCGTCGCGGCGATCGCACTCGCGGCGACACTCGCCACCGCCGCCTGCGGCGGCACCACCCGCAGCGGCTCCGGCGACAGCGGATCCGGCAGCCAAGCCACCGGTAAGGCCAATCCCAACGCCGCCCTCAAGACCGGGCTGAAGATTTCGTTCCTGCCCAAGCAGGTCAACAACCCCTACTTCACCGTCGCCGACAACGGCGGCAAGGACGCGGTGACCGAGCTGAAGGGCACCTACAAGGAGGTGGGCCCATCGGACGCCAACGCCTCCTCGCAGGTCAGCTACATCAACACGCTCTCGCAGCAGGGCACCGACGTCATCGTCACGTCGGCCAACGACCCGAACGCGATCTGTGGCGCGCTCAAGCAGGCGCGGACGGCCAAGGCCAAGGTGGTCACCTTCGACTCCGACACCGATCCCGGCTGCCGCGACGTGTTCGTCAACCAGGCCACCGCAGAGGGCATCGCGGAGAACCAGGTCAAGCTGATCTCCGACCAGATCGGCGGCGCTGGCAAGATCGCGATCCTGTCCGCCACGCCGAACGCCACCAACCAGAACGCCTGGATCGAGCTGATGAAGAAGGAGCTGCAAAAGCCCGAGTACAGCAAGGTCCAGCTCGTCACCACGGCGTACGGCAACGACGACGACCAGAAGTCGTTCCAGGAGACCCAGGGCCTGCTCTCGTCGTACCCGGATCTCAAAGGCATCATCTCGCCGACCACGGTCGGGGTGGCCGCCGCGGCCCGTTACCTGTCCGGCTCGCAGTACAAGGGCAGGGTCGCCCTGACCGGGCTGGGCACGCCCAACCAGATGCGCCAGTACGTCAAGGACGGCACCGTCAAGAACTTCGCCCTGTGGAAGCCCGCCGACCTGGGCTACCTTGCCGCGTACGCCGGCGCCGCCCTCGCCTCCGGCCAGATCACCGGCGCCGAAGGCGAGAAGTTCAAGGCCGGCAAGCTCGGCGACTACACCATCGGCGCGAACAGCGTCATCGTGCTCGGCCCGCCGACCGTCTTCGACGCCGCCAACATCGACCAGTTCAACTTCTGACGCGCCGGGCCCGGCGCCACGGGCGCCGGGCCCTTCCTCGAGGCAGTGTTCAACCTCGACGCCCAACTCGGGCGGATCGGAGCACCACAATGACCGACCCACGCGTCCTCGCCGCTCTCCGGACGCAACGTATCGAGACTCCGTCCTGGGGCTACGCCAACTCCGGTACCCGGTTCAAGGTCTTCGGCCAGGAGGGCGTGCCGCGTACCCCGCAGGAGAAGATCGACGATGCGGCCATGGTGCACCGGTTCACCGGCGTGGCGCCCACCGTGGCGCTGCACATTCCCTGGGACAAGGTGGACGACTACGGCGCCCTCGCCAAGTACGCCAACGACCAGGGTGTGGCCCTCGGCGTCATCAACGCCAACACGTTCCAGGACAACGACTACCGGCTGGGCAGCGTCGCCAACCCGGACCCGGGCGTCCGCCGCAAGGCGATCGACCACCTGCTCGAGTGCGTCGACATCATGGACGCCACCGGGTCGCGGGACCTGAAGCTGTGGTTCGCCGACGGCACCAACTATCCTGGCCAGGACTCGATCCGGGCCCGCCAGGACCGCCTCGCCGAAGCGCTGCACGAGACCTACGAGCGGCTCGGCACGGGCCAGCGGATGCTGCTGGAGTACAAGCTTTTCGAGCCGGCCTTCTACCACACCGACGTCCCGGACTGGGGCACCGCGTACGCCCACTGCCTGGAACTCGGCCCGAAGGCACAGGTGGTCATCGACACCGGCCACCACGCACCCGGCACCAACATCGAGTTCATCGTCGCCGTCCTGCTGCGGGCCGGGAAGCTCGGCGCGTTCGACTTCAACTCCCGCTTCTACGCCGACGACGACCTGATGGTCGGCTCGGCCGATCCGTTCCAGCTCTTCCGCATCATGCACGAGATCGTCCAGGCCGACGCCGTGAAGCCCGAGGCCGGCATCGCCTTCATGCTCGACCAGTGCCACAACATCGAGGCCAAGATCCCCGCGATCATCCGCTCGGTGATGAACGTGCAGGAGGCCACCGCCAAGGCACTGCTGGTGGACGTTTCCGCGCTCGCGGCGGCGCAGCGTGACGGCGACGTCCTCGCCGCCAACGGGGTGCTGATGGACGCCTACAACACCGACGTCCGGCCGCTGCTACGGGAGCTGCGCGCGGACATGGGCCTCGACCCCGACCCGGTCGCCGCCTACCACCGCTCCGGGTACGCCGAGAAGATCCGCGCCGAGCGCGTCGGTGGCCAGGCCGCCGGCTGGGGCGCCTGAGCAGGACTGCTGAATACACCGAGGAGACACCGTGAGCACCAACCCGCATCCCGCGGTCGCCGCCCTGCTGGCCCGCAGCAACCGGCTCGGGTCCGACCCGGCCAACACCAACTACGCCGGCGGCAACGCCTCAGCCAAGGGCAACGCGACCGACCCGGTCACCGGCGGCGACGTGGAACTGCTGTGGGTCAAGGGATCCGGCGGCGACCTCGGCACCCTGGTGGAGACCGGGCTGGCGGTGCTGCGGCTGGATCGGCTGCGCTCGCTGGTCGACGTGTACCCCGGGGTGGAGGGCGAAGACGAGATGGTCGCCGCGTTCGACCATTGCCTGTTCGGCAAGGGCGGCGCCGCCCCGTCGATCGACACCGCGATGCACGGCCTGGTCGACGCCGACCACGTCGACCACCTACACCCCGACGCCGGTATCGCGATCGCCACCGCCGCCGACGGTGAGGCGCTGACCAAGGAGGTCTTCGGCGACCGGGTGGTATGGGTGCCGTGGCGGCGCCCCGGTTTCCAGCTCGGCCTGGACATCGCCGTTGTCAAGGCCACCAACCCGCGCGCGATCGGCGTCATCCTGGGCGGGCATGGCATCACCGCCTGGGGCGCCACCAGCGACGAGTGTGAAGCGAACTCGCTGGAGATCATCGGTGCCGCGCAGGCGTTCATCGACCAGCGTGGCAAGGCGCAGCCGTTCGGTGCGGTGGTGTACGACACCCTCCCTGAGCGCGAGCGGCACGACCGCGCGGCTGCCCTGGCCCCGGTCATCCGCGGCCTCGCGTCCACCGACCGGCCGCAGGTCGGCCACTACATCGACAGCGACGCCGTCCTGGACTTCCTGTCCCGGGAGAAGCTCGCGCCGCTCGCCGCGCTGGGCACCTCCTGCCCGGACCACTTCCTGCGTACCAAGGTCCGCCCGCTCGTGCTCGACGTGCCACCGTCCGCGCCCCTCGACGCAACCGTCGCGCGGTTGAAGGAACTGCATGCCGCATACCGGGAGGAGTACGCCGCCTACTACGAACGGCACGCCACCCCGGACTCGCCACCGATGCGCGGCGCCGACCCGGCCATCGTGCTCGTCCCCGGCGTGGGCATGTTCTCCTTCGGCGCCAACAAGCAGACCGCACGGGTCGCCGGCGAGTTCTACGTCAACGCCATCAACGTCATGCGCGGCGCCGAAGCCATCTCCACCTACGCCCCGATCGCGGAGTCGGAGAAGTTCCGCATCGAGTACTGGGCCCTCGAAGAGGCCAAACTTCAGCGCATGCCCGGGCCCAAGCCTCTCGCCACCCGGGTCGCCCTGGTCACCGGCGCCGGCTCGGGTATCGGCAAGGCGATCGCCGAGCGGCTGGCCGCCGAAGGCGCCTGCGTCGTCGTCACCGACGTGAACGTGGAGGCGGCAGCCGAGGTAGCGGCGGGCATCGGGTCGTCCGACGTAGCGGTGGCCGTCGGTGTCGACGTCACCGACGAGGACGGCATCGGCGGCGCGTTCCGGGCGGCCGCGCTCGCGTTCGGCGGCGTCGACCTGGTCATCAACAACGCCGGCCTGTCCATCTCCAAACCGCTGTTGGACACCACGGCACGGGACTGGGACCTCCAGCACGACGTGATGGCGCGCGGGTCCTTCCTCGTCTCACGTGAAGCGGCGCGCCTCATGCGCGACCAGGGCATGGGCGGCGACATCATCTACATCGTCAGCAAGAACGCCGTCTTCGTCGGGCCCAACAACGTCGGCTACGGCGCCGCCAAAGCCGACCAGGCCCACCAGGTCCGCCTGCTCGCCGCCGAACTCGGCGAGCACGGCATCCGGGTCAACGGCGTCAACCCCGACGCGGTCGTCCGCGGCTCCGGCATCTTCGCGGGTGGCTGGGGCGCCCAACGCGCCGCCGTCTACGGCGTCGAGGAGGACAAGCTCGGCGAGTTCTACGCCCAGCGGACCCTGCTCAAGCGCGAGGTGCTGCCCGAGCACATCGCCGCCGCGGTTTTCGCCCTCACCGGCGGCGACCTGGCGCTGACCACCGGAGTGCACATCCCCGTCGACGCCGGAGTCGCGGCCGGATTCCTGCGCTAGCCGCGACGCGTCAACCAGAGGAGGTGTGGCGTGAAGTCTGCCGTTGTGGCCGCCGTCGACCTGGGGGCGTCGGGCGGCCGGGTGATGCTCGGACGGGTCGGCCCCGGCCGGCTGGCGTTGTCGGAGGCCAACCGGTTCGCCAACGAGCCGGTGCGGGTGCGAGACACCCTGCACTGGGACATCCTGGCCCTCTACCGCGGCGTGCTCGACGGCCTGCGGGCGGCCGGGCCGGTCGACAGCGTCGGTATCGACACCTGGGCGGTGGACTACGGCCTGCTCGACCGCGCCGGCGTACTGCTGGGTAACCCGGTGCACTACCGGGACAGCCGCACCGACGGTGTCATGGACAAGGTCCTCGCCGACCTTCCGGCAGCCGACCTCTACGCCACCACGGGCCTGCAACTGCTGCCGTTCAACACGCTCTACCAACTGGTCGCGGCGGCCCGCACCCCGCAACTGTCCGCCGCGGGGCGGCTGCTGCTGATCCCCGACCTGCTGGCCTACTGGCTCACCGGGGTCGAACGCGCCGAGATCACCAACGCCTCCACCACCCAGCTCCTCGACGTCCGCCGCCGCACCTGGTCGACCGAGCTGATCGACCGGGTCGGGCTGCGACGCGACCTCTTCCCGGCGATCTGCGAACCTGGGGAGCACATCGGCGACCTCCTACCGTCCACCCTGGACAGCACCGGGCTGCCCGGCCCCGTACCGGTCATCGCGGTCGGCTCCCACGACACCGCATCCGCGGTCGCCGGCGTGCCCGCCCACGGCGACCGGTTCGCCTACATCTCCTCGGGCACCTGGTCGCTGGTCGGCGTGGAGCTGGACCGGCCGGTCCTCACCGATGACAGCCGCCGCGCCAACTTCACCAACGAACTCGGTGTCGACGGCACCGTCCGGTACCTGCGCAACGTGATGGGCCTGTGGCTGCTGCAGGAGTCCCTGCGCACGTGGCGCGCCGCGGGCCTCGCGGCGGACCTGGAGACCCTGCTGCGGGAAGCGGCGGCGGCGCCGGCCTTCGCGGCCGTCGTCGACCCCGACGACCCCGCCTTCCTGGCGCCCGGCGACATGGCGGCCCGGATCGCCGATGCCTGCCAGCGCCTCGGGCAGCCGCCGCCCGGGAACCCCGCGCAGGTCGTACGCTGCATCCTCGACAGCCTCGCCCTGGCCTACCGGCGCACCATCGCGCAGGCCCAGCAGCTCTCCGGGCGGCATGTCGATGTGATCCACATAGTCGGCGGCGGCGCCCGCAACGAACTGCTCTGCCAGCTCACCGCTGACGCCTGTGGCCTCCCCGTCGTCGCCGGTCCGGTCGAGGCCACCGCGTTGGGCAACGCGCTGGTCCAGGCGCGCGCCCTTGGCGCCGCCGGCGGCGCGCTCGCCGACCTGCGCGGTCTGCTCCGGGAAACCCAGCGGCTGCGCCGCTACGAACCCCGGCCCGACGAGCCGGCCTGGCGCGCCGCCGACGCCCGGGTCAGCTGGACCGGAGCCTCAGGCTAGGAGGATCCCCCTATACCGCGTAAAGCGGTAGGAGGGGGACCTTCCTTACCTCAGCCGATGTCGCGCCTGCGGAATCCGGCCAGCCCGGCGGCGGTCATCGCCGCCGCGACCGCGGTGAGCCAGAGCAGCGGCGTGGCTGTGAACGCGGTGCCCGGCAGCTTCGGTACGTGCGCGAACGGCGAGATGTCCACCAGCCACTGGCTCAGGCCCAACAGCGCACCAAGTTCGAGCAGCACCAGGCAGGCGATGAGGCCGGCCCAGGTGAGGCCCGCTGCCAGCCGGGGCGCGAGGCCGAACAGCGCGGCGCCGAGCCCGGCGAGCACCCAGGCGGCCGGTAGCTGGACCAGCGCGGCGGCGAGCAGCCGTGGCACCTGGCCGCCGACGTCGTGGATTTGCAGCCCGTAGGCCAGGCCGCCGCCGGCGCCTGCCACGGCGAGGAGCGCGGCCGTGCCCAGCAGCGCGAACACCAGGTGGCTGAACGCCCATCGGATTCGCCCGACCCGCGTGGCGAGCAGCGGCTCTACCCGTCCCGCGCTCTCCTCGGCGCGCAACCGCAGCGTGGCCTGCACGGTGTAGGCCGCCACCACCAGGCCGGTGATGCCGAATACCGCGGCCAGGTACGTGTCGACGAGGCCCTTGCGGCCGCCCATCCGGGCCAGCATGTCGGTCATCTGACCGCTGATGTTGCCCGCATGGGCTATGCCGTCTGCCGCGCCGCCGAGGGTTGCCCCCCACACAATCATGCCGACCGTCCAGCCGATCAGGATGCCGCGGTGCAACCGCCAGGCCAGCGCGAGGGAGCTGCGCAGGCTCGGCGCGGCCTGCGCCGGGCCGGGTCGCTGCGGCAGCAGGCCGGCGCCCAGGTCACGGCGGGCGACCAGCGCGTACGCCATTGCGGTGAAGACCGCGGCGAAGCCAACGGTCAGCCCGAGCAGCCACCACCGATCCCCGGCGAAGGGGCGGACCTGCATTGCCCAGCCCAACGGGGACAGCCAGGTCAGCCACGTCGGTCCCGTGTCGCCGACGGCGCGCAGCAGGTACGACACGCCGAGGACGGCGGAGGTGATGGCGGTCGCGGCCCGGGCGCTCTCGGTGAGCTGGGCTGCGGTTGCCGCGACCGCCGCGAACATGAGGCCGGTGAGGCCGACTGCCAGGCCCATGGCCACCGACCCGGCGACCGGCAGTCCGACGCCGACGAGACCGAGCGCGACCAGCACGACGATGGCCAGGTTGGCGAGCCCGGCGACCAGCAGTGCTGCGCTGAGCGGGGCGTACCGGCCAACCACGGCGGCCCCGATCAGCTCCAGCCGGCCGGTCTCCTCCTCGGTCCGGGTGTGCCGGACGACCGTGAGGAGGCTCATCAGCGCAACCAGGATGAGCTCGGTCGCGACGATCTTCCAGGCGGTGAGGCCACCGAGCGACACGCCGAACAGTGGCCCGTTCAGCGCGACGAGCGACGGGTTGGAGATGATTCCGTTGACCGCCTGGAGTGACTCCTCGTCGGGGTACAGCTTTTTGTACTGCGCCGCCGTTCCGGCCGGCATGAGCGCGAGGGCGAGCACCCACACCGCCAGCCGGACCCGGTCGAGACGCAGCGCCAGTCGCGCCAAGGCTCGGGTACCCGTGAATGACGTCATGATGAGACCAGCTCTTCCTCGTAGTGACGCAGGAACAGCTCCTCCAGGGTCGGCGGCTGGCTGGTCAGCGACTGCACCCCGAACGTCGTGAGGCACTGCAGCACTGTGTCGAGATGGTCGTTGTCGACGTCGAACCGCGCCCGGGTGCCTTCCACGACGAGGTTGTGGACGCCGGCCAGCTCGCCCAGCCCGGTCGGCGGCCTCGCCAGGTCGGCCGCGATCGAGGTGCGGGTGAGGTGGCGCATCTCCGCGAGGGTGCCGGTGTCGACCGTACGGCCGGCGCGGATGATGCTGACCCGGTCGCAGAGCGCCTCGACCTCGGCGAGGATGTGGCTGGAGAGCAGAGCCGTGCGCCCGTTGGCGCGTTCGTCCCCGATGCAGTCGCGAAACACCGCCTCCATCAGCGGGTCCAGCCCGGCTGTCGGCTCGTCGAGGACGAGCAGCTCGACGTCGGACGCGAGCGCCGCGACCAGGGCGACCTTCTGGCGGTTGCCCTTCGAGTACGTCCGGCACTTCTTCGTCGGGTCGAGGTCGAAGCGCTCCAGCAGTTTGGCCCGCTTTTTCTGGTCGAGCCCGCCGCGCAGGCGGCCCAGCAGGTCGATCACCTCACCGCCGGACAGGTTGGGCCACAGGGTCACGTCCCCGGGGACGTAGGCGAGCCGGCGGTGCAGCTCGGCGGTGTCGCGCCAGGGATCCCCGTCGAGGAGGCGGGCGGTGCCCGCGTCGGCGCGCAGCAGCCCGAGGAGTACGCGGATCGTGGTGGTCTTCCCGGCGCCGTTCGGACCCAGGAAGCCGTGCACCTCGCCGGTGCGGACGGTCAGGTCGAGACCGTCCAGCGCGCGGGTCCGGCCGAAGGTCTTGACCAGGCCGGACACCGAGATTGCGTTAGTCATACTTCGAAAGGTACGCTACTTTCACAAACTCGTGAAGGTTAATAATTGGGTAAACTGCGACGGTCAGATCAAACAGAGGAGGTGAGCCGTGTCCGCGGCGCCGAAGCCGAACCACCACAAGACACGTGACCCGGCAGTTATCTCCCGGTTCATCGAGCGATTCGCCCAGGTGATGGTCGAAGCCGGCATGCCCCGCATCGCTTCCCGCATCTTCGTCGCGCTCCTGGCCGCTGACTCCGGCCGACTCACCGCCGCCGAACTGGCCGAGCAACTGCGTGCGAGTCCGGCCGCCATCTCCGGCGGCGTGCGATACCTCACCCAGCTCAACCTCGTGAGGCGGGAGCGTGACCCGGGGTCGCGCCGCGACCACTACCGGGTCGACGACGACGTCTGGTACCAGACGATCACGCAGCGGGACCAACTGCTGGCGCGCTGGGCCGCGAGCCTGCGCGAGGGCGCCGACGTGCTCGGCCCCGACTCCCCGGCCGGTGCCCGGTTTGCGGAGACGGTCGAGTTCTTCGAGTTCCTGCAGAAGGAGCTCCGCCTCATGACGGAGCGCTGGCACGCGTACCGGGCCGAAACGCGCTCGCACGTCTAGGATCGCCGGTCTTGTGGACACGGCGTTTCGTCCGCGGTGGCTGGCGGCGGTTCCCCTGACGCGACGCGGACGACGTTCGATTTGGTGCCCTGCTGCACGCCGTCGTGCGAGGGGACTTGCCGCAACCGCGCCAACTCCCACCAGGTATGGCCCAGGTGGTTCAACGATGTCGCCGCACCCTGCCGGCGACCGATCAGCCGATGGAGTTCACGGGCTCCGCGTCCCATCGTCGCCGCGGGCAGAGACCCGTCCAGCGGCGACTGGTGCCCGTTTGAAAGCGACAGGTAAGCGCCCGGTAAGTCGCCAACCCGAGGCTACTGGGCAATGTCGCAACGATCAGGGAGTTCCCTTCGAAAAGACGGCAGGAAGCCTCCTGGCGCGAGCGGCTCGTACGCGCCAGGAGGCTTTGTGGACGCGGCACCGCTTGTTCAACCGCCTGCGGTGACCAAACTCCGGTAGGTATCGGCGAGACGAAGCCGTTCTCGTTCGTCGCGGTCCAGCGTGCGCAGTTGCGGTTCGCCTTCGAAGCGTGGCAGCAGGTGGACGTGCAAGTGGAACACCACCTGCCCGGCAGCCGCACCGTTCGACTGGAACAGCGTGATGCCGGCACCGCCCAACCGGTCCACCAGCAGCCGGCTCGTAACGTGGACGGCGGAAGCGACCTCAGCCCATGCTTCCGCGCCCCCGTCGGCCAGCACGTCGCTGACATGGCGACGCGGGACGACGAGAGCGTGCCCTCGCCGGACCGGATTTGTATCGAGAATCGCGACCGCAAGCTCGTCTTCGTACAGCCGGTATGCGTGGGCGGCGTGGGCCGCGATGCGGCAGAAGATGCACATCTGCTCCATACCGCTATCGTGCCTGCCCGCCTGTCCCGCGCCGTGCTCGCGCCGTGCCGCGCCCGGTCGCGGCGACGTCAGTGTGGCGGGTCGGCATCGAGGGCTGGTGTGAACCGGCATCGGCCGGCGCGGCACTCCTCGATGGTCGTGGTGACGGTGCGGCGGGTCCTGCGCAGCTCGGCAATCTTGGCGTCGATCCGGTCGACCACGGCCTCCAACCGCCACCGCTCGCTGTCGCAGGTCGCGGTGCCGGAGTCATGGGCGTGGAGGGCGTCGATGACCTCGTCGAGCGTGAACCCCAGGTGCTGCAGGGTGCGGGCCATCCGGATCCGCTCGACGGTGGACGCCGCGTACTCCCGGTAGCCCGACGGCCGCCGTTGTGGTGTGGGGAGCACGCCGCGCCGTTCGTAGAAGCGGACCGTGTCGACGCTCACGTCCGCGTCCGCCGCGACCTGGCCGATCTTCATGCGCCGCGCCTCTTGACTCTGGACATAGGTCCAGAGTCTAGGGTTTGTGGCAACCGGACGCAACGCCTGACAACGACACGAGGAGCAGCGCCGATGGACCAGCCGACCACCACGACACCGATCGCCTGTGACATGACCTCCGCCCCCGATACCGGCCCGGAACGCATGAGGGAGTACGGGCGGCTGTTTGCCCGGGCCCTCGTCGGCCGGGAACGCACCGCCGAAGGCATCCGGTTCCGGTTCCGCGCCGGCGACGGCATTGAAGCCTGGGTGCGCGACCTCGCCGCCCGCGAGAAGGCGTGCTGCCCGTTCTTCGACTACAGCATCACCACCGACGGCGACGAGGTGCGCTGGGACGCCACCGTCATCGACGACGACATCGCCCGCGCCGTCCTCGACGAGTTCTACATGCTTCCGGCCACCGTCGCCGACGGTGTCGAGGGACTCGAGGACCGGCTCAGCGGGCGCGGCCTGGAGATCATTGCGAACCCCGCCGGCACCGTCAAGCAGGTACGCCACGCCGCCGTCGGCCCCGGTTAGAAACCGGGGCCGCTGTTGCCGGGGTTGCGGATGCCGCTAGCAACCAAGCGGGTTGCGGTCTCGTCGATGCCGTTCACCTCGATCAGCAGCCGGTGACGGGCGTTGCCGAGTACGCGGATAGCGGCGTTGAGGCCGCGCAATGCAGCCTGCCCGGCGGCGAGCTGGTGCCGCACCGCCCGATCCCGAGCGAGACACAGATTCGCCAAGAGTTCGGCGTGGCGCGGGACACGGCGCGGCAGGCGGTCGCGCTGCTGCGCGAGCGTGGGTTGGTCTACACGATCGCGCATCGGGGCACGTTCGTCGCCGAGCGCCCGGCGTCGTCCTGACGCCACCGGCAGCACGTACTCGAACGGGGGCGAGACGTTTAGAGCGTGCCTGGGCCATCGCTAAACGCTTGCCGAACCGGAACACCGCTGATCAGAAGGATAGAGATTCAAGCCCCTTCATGGCGCAATATCAAGAGGCAGTTGGCCTGCGCAAACGCGGGGCAGCCGCCGCTTGCCTGCTGCCTACCGTGGACCTGCGGTGCCCGGGTGGTGCTCGTCGCGACGGTCAGGCCAGCGGCATTGAACTCCGTTTCCGTGTCCCCGGCGATGTACACGTAGACCGGGTTGCGGTGGGAGCATCGTTGGCAGGCGGCCCGGACGGTCTTGACGACGGTCCAAGCGGCGCCGGGTTTGCATGGGAGCGCAAGCTAGCGATGGCATCCGCCGGAGCGGAGTGGGGGCCAGGTGACGGCGACAGTCTTGGTAACAGGCTCGGCACAACGGATCGAGCCGGTATCGGCGGCGTTGCAGACCGCCGGCGCGCGGGTCGTCACCGCATCCAGCGTGGACCGGCTGCACGACGAGATCAGGCAGGTGCCGGCCGGCTCGCTGAACTGCTACATCCAGTTGCCGGTCGGGTTGCAGCCGGAGGGTGAGGCGGTCGTGGCACGGGTCCGAGACTTTCTGGACAAGGGTCTGCTGACCCGGTTCCGGCTCGCCGAGACGGTTCTGCCGGCCCTGTCGGGGGAGGGCAGAGTGATCCTCGTCGCCGGCCATACACCGCCGGAGGCGAAAGCGCCTGACGACGAGGCGGCCCGGATGGCGTTGTTGCACGTCCTCGCGCACGCAATCCGGGCCGACAAGGCGCCCGCGAAGGTGCGGGTACGGGTCGTCGCCGGTCCTCACGACGTGGATGAGATCGTCCGCCTTGCGCTTGCCGCGGACATCGGGCGGGCAGACTCGGCCGGCAGACGGGCCAGGCCCCCGGATAGCGAAGACGAGTTGAGCTACGAGGACTGGCGTACCGAAGTCCTCGGGCTGGTCAACATCGAGTTCTAAGTGACCACCGCCCCGACCGCGACCCGAGAGCTACCCGCCGCCAGCGTGTTCGACGGCGAGATCGAGATAGGCGACGAGCTGCTCCGCGCTCGGCGTCGCGAGGTCCGGCCGGAACGTGATCGTCCGGGTACGCCGTAGCCGGCCGTCGCCTTCCAGCACCCCGTCCGCGTCGGGCAGCGTCGCGCCGCGTTCGAGGTAGACGACCACGTCGGCGTCGCGGGCGAAGATCGTCGCGATCAGGCCCGCCGTCGGATGCCGCAGGCCCAGTCCCTGCCAGCCCGGATAGACCCGCTCGGTGAGGTCGGGTAGCGCGGCCAGCGCCGCCGCGCGCAGGCGACGGGCCAGCGCCGACACCTCGCCGGTGTGGGCGGCGAGGATGTCGGACCACTGGTGGGGCTCCTCTGCGACCATGCCCCGATGGTCGGGCACGGGTACGACAAGAACCGGCAGAGGGTCAGGCCGCGTCCCACCGCTCCCTTCTTTCGATCCAGCGGCGTAGCGAGGTGAGGGACTGCCCGAACGCTTCCTCGATCATGGCGGTCAGCTGGTCCGCGGCGGCCGGGTCGGCCGGCTCTACGTCGGTGTCGAGGGTGACCACGGCGCCGCCGGACGTACCGTCGGCGACGGTGAACGAGCCGCGCAGGTCCCGGACCGGTAGCGGCGTGCGCAGGTGGCGGAAGCGGTAGGAGCGCTGCTGGTCGTTGTGGTCGCTGATCTCCTCGTGGATCTCGGTGCCGTCGGCCATGACGCAGGTGCGGGTGCTGCCCTCGAGGCTGGCCGAAACGACGCCGGGCAGCCAGTCCCGGGTCGCGGTCAGATCGCCCAGGACCGCCCAGACCTTCTCCGGCGAGGCGTCGATATAGATGGTGTTCGTGACACGCGGCATGATCGCGGTCCTTCCCGTCGAGTACCTGTCGGTCATGTGACGGCGGGCACGCCGCGATTTCATCGGTCGGCCGGCAATAGGCTCGGGGTCATGGCAGGCGACCCGGTCGTCGCGACGGCGACGCAGGACCAGATGGCCCGGTTGCTCGCCGCGGCCCGGGCCGGCGACGGTGCCGCCTTCGACGCGCTTGCCGGCGGGTACGTGCGGGAGTTGCGGGTGCACTGCTACCGGATGTTGGGTTCGGTGCAGGACGCGGAGGATGTGGTCCAGGAGACGCTGCTGCGGGCCTGGCGCAAGCTGGACAGCTTCCAGGGGCGGGCACCAGTGCGCGCCTGGCTCTACAAGATTGCCACCAACGCCTGCCTTGACCTGCTGGACCAGCGCGCACGTCGTCGGGTACTCCCGACGGCCCTCGTCGCACCGGCCGATCCGTCGGTCGAGCCGGCGCCACCAATGACCGAGGTGACCTGGTTGCAGCCCTATCCGGACCGGCTGTGGGAGCCGGCCGACCCGGCCGCGGATCCGGCCGTACGCTACGACCGGCGGGAGGCCATCGAGCTGGCGTTCGTGGCGGCCGTGCAGTACCTGCCGGCCCGCCAGCGGGCCACCCTGCTGCTGTGTGACGTACTGGGCTGCTCGGCCAAGCAGACCGCACAGCTGCTGGACACCTCGCCCGCCTCGGTCACCAGCGCCCTGCAGCGGGCCCGCACGACGCTGGCCGCGAAGCTGCCGCCCGACGCCCGCGACCGCCGCCTCGAAGCGTCTTCGGCCGAGGAGGCCGCGCTGGTCGCCCGCTACGTCCGCGCCTGGCACGCCGCCGACGTCGACGCGCTCGTCGCGCTGATGCGCGCCGACGTCGCGATGGCGATGCCGCCCACTCCGTCCTGGTACGGGGGCCGCGACGACGTCGGCACGTACCTGAGCCGCCTGTTCACCGGCGAGTGGGCCGGCCGGCTACGGCTCGTGCCGACCCGGGCCAACGCCCAACCCGCGCTGGCCGTCTACGCCCGCCATGGCGACATGTACCACGCATTCGCCCTCAAGGTGCTGACCGTGCGGGAGGGCCTGATCACCCAGATCACCGGGTTCGTCGAGCCCGACCTGTTCGGCTGGTTCGACCTGCCGGCCAGGCCGCGTCCCATTGCCATGATCCTGAAGGATTCTCCGTGCCCCGGCACGGAGAATCCTTCAGGATCATGAGGAGGGCAGTGTCGCCACGTAGGCGCCGGCCTGTGCGACCCAGCTATCCAGCGCGCTGTCGTCGAGACCTTCGCCGGCTACGACGATGAATCCGCGGGTTGGTCGCCCGCCCATGATGAAGGGGCGCACGCCGGGTCGGGCGAGGGTGGCGCTCATGCCCTCCGGGTCGATCCGCACGAGCAGGTCGTCGCCGTACACGCCGACGGTCATGGTGCCGTGGGTGAGGAAGGCCAGCCCACCGAACATCTTCTTCTCGGTGACCCCGACCGCGTCGCGCAGGCGGTCGCGGATCCGCTCGGCCAACGCCTCGTCATAGGCCATTCCCGGATCGTACGACTGGTGACTGGACGGCCGCAGAATCCCCGCCGGGCGTCACGCCACCTCCCGTTCGGCGCGTGCGGTCCGATTTTGGTGCAGGCTTGACCCGTGGTACGGGTGAAGCGGGTCTACGACGAGCCGGACCCATCCGATGGCCAGCGCGTGCTGGTCGACCGGCTGTGGCCGCGCGGGCTGAGCAAGGACGCGGTCGCGGTGGACGAGTGGCTGCGCGACGTCGCCCCCTCCGATGACCTGCGCCGCTGGTATCGCCACGATCCGGCTCGTTTTGCTGAGTTCGCCGACCGGTACCGGGCCGAGCTTGCTGACGCCGCGCATTTGGGCGCGCTGCAGCGGCTACGCGAGTACGCCGAAGCCGGCCCGGTCACCCTGCTCACCGCGGTCCGGGACCTGGCTTACGCCCACACCGCGGTACTCGTCGACCTGATCGACCTATAGCTCAGCAAGGTGGCCGATCGGTGCCAACCCGAGGCCCATGGCGGGCCGCCGTTGTGAAGATACTCAACCGGAAAGCGGCAGTGCATGGCTGCGACCCAGCTTGCCGCTCCAGCCGGCCGGTCCAGGCGGCCGGAGCCGGCCTAGCGGTCTCCGGCGCCTGGGTGGCGATCCCCGTTGCTACGACTAGACGGTGTCGCTGCTGTCGACGGCGCCGGTCCCGGCAGGACTGGGGCGGGTACGCCGACGGCGCGCGGCGGCCGCGATGGTGGCGATGGTGGCGATGGCGGCCCCGAGCGCCGCCGCGGTTCCCATCTGGACCGCCTCGGCGGTCCTGTCGTCGACTGGGACTTTGACGGGCACCGGGACCTGTTCGACGACGACTTGTGGTCGCGACGGTCCGTCGGGTGCTGGCCCGGTCGCCGAAGCCGCGGTGGGCGTGACCAACAGCGCGGTCAGGGTGGGCCCGGTCAGCCAACCGGCGAGGCGTGCGATGCGGTTCATGACTGCCTCCACGGCGAGTCGGAATTGGTGTCTTCCACGCTGCGTCCGGCCGGCCGGTGGTCACATTGGGACCGGGCCCTCAGGTGTGTGCTCCCGCCCCCTCAGATTGACGAGATCGGAGCCGGGACAGCGGAAGCGGTCAGTGGCAAACTCGCCAGTGTGGTGCGCGCGGAGTCGGCGGACCGTCGGCCGTTGGTGGGTCGGGCCGGCGAGGTGGACGCGCTGGTCGGTCTGGCTCGCCGGGCGGTGCAGGGACGGGCTGGGGCGTTGCTGGTGACCGGCGCGGCCGGGGTGGGCAAGACCGCCCTGTTGCGCGAGGGGTGCCGCCAGGTTGCCGCTGATGCGGACGTCTTGTGGGCGGGTTGTCTGCCGCTGACCTCGCTGGCGGTGCCGTTCCTTCCGCTGAGGTCGGCGCTGCGGGAATGGGCCGCCGGCGGGGTGCCGGTGCCGGCACTGGTGCATTCAGCCGGGGCCGCGCCGGGCGGCGGTGCCGTGGAGTTTGACGTATGGCTGGACGGGGTCTGCCGGCAGCGGCCGGTGCTGCTGATGGTGGACGACCTGCACTGGGCCGATCAGAGCTCGCTGGACGTGCTGATGTACGTCGTCGCCGGGCCGGCACAGCGGCGCCTGGCGATCGCGGCAACGGTACGCGAAGGTGAGGTGGGGCCTGGGCACCCGTTGCGCCGGTGGCTGGCCGATGTCCGCCGGCTGCCCGGCGTGGAGAGTCTTCGCCTGGATCGGCTGGACCGGCTGGCGACCGCCCAGCAGCTCGCCGGGCTTCTCGGCAGCCCTCCGCGCGAGTCCCTCGTCGACGACCTGTTTGCCCGTACCCGCGGCAACGCCTACCTGACCACGCTGCTGGCACGTGGCCTGCCCCCGGACGCGACCCGCCTGCCCCGGGACCTGCCGGCTGACCTGCGAGACGCGGTGGTCTACGCCTGGCAGGCGTTGTCCCAGCCGGCGCGGGAGTTGACCCGGTTGATCGCGATCGCCGGGCGTCCGCAGCGCGCCGACCGACTCTACGAGGTCGCGGCCGCCACGGGGCTGGGCGGCGAGGTGGTGCCGTTGCTGCGCGAGGCGGTGGACGGCGGGGTGTTGGCGGTCGGCTCCGACGGCCGCTGCTGGTTCGTGCACCCGCTGCTGGCCGAGGTGCTGGAGGAGGGGCTGCTGCCGGAGGAGCGCCGGGCCCGGCACGCCGCGTTCGCCAAGGTGCTGGAGCCGTCGGCGGGCCAGGCGGACCTGGCGGACCAGGCCGGGGTCGAGCCGGTCGTTGACCTGGCCGACCACCACTACCGCGCGGAGCATGTCGAGGAGGCCTACCGGTGGGCGTTACGCGGCGCCGAGGCGGCCGACCGTGCGGGTGGCAGCACCGAGATGCTCCGATTGCTGCGCCGGGCGGTGGACCTGTGGCCGCGGGTGCCGGACCCCGACCGGTCGAGGGTCGATCTTCTGCGACGCATCCGCGACGCGGCGGAACGTACCGGCGAGCATGAGGAGGAGCTTGCCGCGGTGGAGGACCTGCTGACGGTCGTCGACCGGGACCGCCAGCCGCTGCTGCGGGCAGAGTTGCTCGTCCGGCGGATGCAGCTGCGGTTCTTCACCGGCCGGGAGTTCGGCGGACTCGCCGGAGTCCGCGAGGCGGTCGAGATCTCGGCGGTCGCTCCGGGCAGTGCGGAGCACGCGCTGGCGATGGCGGAGCTGGCGGACGTCGAGCTGTGGCGCGGTGTGCCCTCGGGCCCGGCGCGGGCGCAGGAGGCGCTGCGGCTGGCGCGGGCCTGTGGCTCGGCCAAGGCGTTGACCTATGCCTTGACGGCCATGATGCTCGCGCGGCTGGTGGCCGGTGAGGGCGCGGTGCCGGCCGATGCCGAGGAGTCGCAGGCTGCCGCCGCGCGCGTGCCGGACTTCTTCGCGTTCGTGCACGCTTCGATTGTCGGAGCTTTTTCCATCGATGCGTCGGTCCGCGCCGTCGTAGATACCATGCGCCGCAGCCGCGAGCAGCTGACCGCGTTGGGCGCTCCCCACGCCTACGCGGCGTGGCTGGGCGCGCAGGAGGCGCAGGGGCTGCTGCTGCTGGGCGAATGGCGCGCCTGCGTCGAGCGCCTGCGGGTCGCGCTCGGAGCCTCGCCCGGGCCGACCGCCGACGTCATCGCCCGGTTGACGGCGGCGCAACTGGCCTGCTGGCAGGGACGGTCGGCCGAGGCGCTCGCCCACCTCGCCCGGGCCGACGAGCTGTTCGCCGAGCAGTCCACCTTTGTGGTCCATCCCTTCGACGCGGTGCGCACGGAGCTGGCCGTCGCCAGCGGCGACACCGAGCGGGCGGTCTCCACGGCGCTGACTGCCGTCCAGGCGGACGTTCCCTCCTCGATGATCGAGAGGGTGATACCGCTGGCCGCGCGGGCCCTCGCGACCGAGGCGCAATCCTTGCGCGATCAGGGGGCGGATTCGCGGCCGGTCATCGCCCGGCTGGACGACCTGCGACGCCGGTACCCGGAAGTGGTTGCGGACCTCGAACCCGGACAGGCGTACCAGGCACAGCTGCGCGCGATGCAGGCGCTCTACGACGCCGAGGTGTGCCGGGCCCGGCTGGACGCCGACGCCGGGAATGCATGGATGCGAGCCGCGGACGGCTGCCACGAGGGCGAGCTGGCCTGGGACGAGGCGTACGCCCGGTGGCGGGCCGCGGAGGCGTTACTGCCCGACCGGGAAAGCCGGGAGGCCGGGGTGGCGGCATTGCGGCGAGCGTACGAGCTGGCCGTCGACCTACAGGCGGCGCCGTTGCTGTCAGAGGTGGAGGCGCTGGCGCGCGGCGCACGGGTGCCGCTGACCGTCGAGCCGGTCCCCTTACCGGTCGAGACCGCCGCCCTGTCCGGCCTCACGCCGCGAGAACGGGAAATCCTCGGGTACGTCGCCGCCGGGCGGACCTACGGCGAGATCGCCCGCACCCTGGTGGTCAGCGAGAAGACCATCAGCGTCCACATCTCCAACATGCTGCGCAAAACCGGCACAGCCAACCGGGTCGAGCTCACCCAGCTCGCCCAACGCCTCACCGACACCGCAGCTGGTCGACCGTAACAGCGCAGCAGACCGTGCCGAGCCTTCCCGTCGGCCCGTGTGCCGCTTCCTGATTGGGGGAGGACAGCTCCTTGCGGCGCCGATCCCAGGTCTAATCTGATGTCTTACGCCAGACGGGTTGGCGAAGCACGACCCGTAACGATCTGCTCTCCGACATACCACCACGGCATCGGGACGCCGACCGAAAGCGTGCGCTCGCGATCGGAACACGACAACCGCTCCCGGTGTCAGGCGCCGACGACAACATCAGCGTTTCTACTGATCCCAGGTCGAAGGAGGCCGGTCATGGTCGATGTCGTGGCGGAGTCCCGTTCCTTCTGGTACGCGGTTGACCGGATCGAGGTCACGGCCCGTCTCGAGGCCGATCCTGTGGAGGGGCTCAGCAGTGCTGAGGTCGACCGGCGGCGGGAGCGGTACGGGCCGAACCGGCTCCCCGAGCCGCCGCGCGAGCCGCGGTGGCACGCCTTCCTCCGGCAGTTCCGGGACTTGCTGATCCTCATCCTGATCGTGGCCGCCGTGGTGAGCCTGCTGGTCACCGGTGACTGGGAGACGTCAGTGATCATCCTGCTCGTCGTCGTGCTCAACGCCACGGTCGGGTTCGTTCAGGAGTCCCGGGCGGAGGCGTCGCTTGACGCGTTGCGGACCATGCTGGTCACCAACGCGACGGTGCGCCGCGACGGGGGAACAGTACGTCTCGAGGCCGCCGACCTGGTGCCCGGCGACATCGTCATCGTCGAGGCCGGTGATCGGATCCCCGCCGACGGCCGGCTGCTGTCATCCACGTCCCTTGAGGTGCAGGAGGCTGTCCTGACCGGCGAGGCACAGCCGGCGGCCAAATCGGCCGATGCCACCGTCCGGCCCGAGGCGCCGCTCGCCGAGCGGACCACCGCGGTGTTCATGAACACCACGGTCACCCGCGGGCACGGCGAGATGATCGTCACCGGCACCGGGATGACGACCGAGATCGGGCAGATCGCCGGGCTGCTCACCCAGGCCAAGGAGGAGCTGACCCCGCTGCAACGCCAGATCAACGTGCTCGGTCGCACCCTCGCGCTGATCGCCGGCGTGGTCGTCGCCGTCGTCTTCGGCCTCGGCCTGCTGCGCGGCCAGCCGGTCGGCTCCCTGTTCACCACGGCGGTCTCGCTGGCCGTCGCCACCGTGCCGGAGGGCCTACCCGCGGTGGTGGCCTTCACCTTGGCCATGGGCGCGACGCGGCTGGCCCGGCGGGGCGCGATCGTCAAGCGGCTGGCATCGGTCGAGACGCTGGGCAGCACGACGCAGATCTGCACCGACAAGACCGGCACGCTCACCCTCAACCAGATGACCGCCCGCGAGGTGTACGTGGCCGACCGGCGCTTCACCGTGTCCGGGCACGGGTACGCGCTCGACGGTCGCATCAGGACCACCGACAACGAGCCACCCGAGGGCCCGGCGCTGCAGGCGGCGCTGCTGGGAATGGCGCTGTGCAGCGACGCGGTGCTGCGCGACGGCGAGATCGTCGGGGACCCCACCGAGGGGGCGCTGGTGGTGCTCGCCGAGAAGGGCGGCATCGACGTCGCCGCGATCCGCCGTCTACACCCGCGGCTGGCCGAGGTGCCGTTCGACTCCGACGACAAGTTCATGGCGACGTTCCACCGGTGGACGAGCCACGACGGGCACGACGTCGTCCGCTGCTTCGTCAAGGGCGCACCGGACGTGCTGTCCAGCCGCGCCGACCGCTACCTCGACCGTAACGGCGTCGCCGCCCTCACCGATCTGGCCCGTGCACGGTACGCGGAGGGCAACCGGACGCTCGCCGATCAGGGCCTACGCGTCCTTGCGATCGGTGCCGAAGACTTCCCGGCCGACGACTTCGACCCGGGAGACGACCCGAAGCGGCTGCTCGACCGCATCCTGCTGCTGTCCCTGGTCGGCATTCTCGACCCGCCACGGCCGGAGGCGCGCGACGCCATCACACAATGCCGCGACGCCGGCGTCCGGGTGCGGATGATCACCGGCGACCACGCGGTCACCGCCGGAGCCATCGCGCGCGACCTGGGTATCCCCGGACGGGCGGTGACCGGCGCCGATCTCGACGTGGTGCCCGACGATGCGGCGCTGGGTCGCCGCCTCGACGAGATCGGCGTGGTCGCCCGCGTCTCACCCCAACACAAGATCCGCATCGTGAGCGCACTCCAGGACAGCGGCGACGTCGTCGCGATGACCGGCGATGGCGTCAACGACGCGCCGGCCCTGCGCAAGGCCGACATCGGCGTCGCCATGGGAGTCACCGGGACGGAGGTGACCAAGGAAGCCGCCAGCATGATTCTCACCGACGACAACTTCGCAACCGTGGTGCAGGCCGTCCGCGAGGGCCGCGGCATCTACGACAACATCGTGAAGTTCACCCGGTTCCAGCTCTCCACCGCGTTCGGATTCGTCCTGACATTCCTCGCCGCGTCGCTGAGCGGACTGGCCAGCGGCGCACCGTTTACTTCGGTGCAGATCCTGTTCGTCAACCTCGTCATGGACGGCCCGCCAGCCCTGTCCCTCGGCGTCGACCCGGTCAGCGCGGATGCCATGAGCCGGCCTCCGCGACCGGCCCACGAACGGATCCTCACCCGACAGCGGCTTATCCGTATCGTGCTGGCCGGCATCGTGATGGCCGGCGGCACCCTCGCCGTCCTGATGCTCGCGCCGGGCCCGGCGCCGCGCGTGGGTGCGGCGACAACAGCCGGCACGATGGGTTTCGTGACGTTCGTGTTCTTCCAGGCGTTCAACCTCGTCAATGTGCGCCACGACACCCGCAGCGCCTTCCACCGCGACACGTTCGCCAACCGCTCGGCGTTTGTCGCCCTCGCCGCGGTCGTGGTGCTGCTCGCCCTCATGGTCGAGATGGACGCGCTGCACTCGTTCTTCACCCTCACCGACCTCACCTCCGGGCAGTGGCTCGTCTGCGTGGCAGTCGGTTCGACCCTCCTGTGGGTGGGCGAGGTGGCGAAGGCCATCCTCCGCTTCCGACAACGGCAAAGCGATCGCCGAACGCGTGAAAACACCCTGCTTCAAGCCCGACAGGGAGGCTGACTGCGGGCCGCAGGCTGGCCTGTCATCCACAGCCGACCGGTGTCACGCCGTCGGCTGTTGAGAGCTGGGCGCCGGTGTCTGCGGTTGGTAGGTGTAGAGCCACGCCGTCGCCTTCTCGTAGAAGTGCCGGAAGACCATCGGCATAAACAGCTCTTCGACCGTGCGTTTGATGGCACCGGCCTTCTTGATCTCGCTGTTGTCCTCGGCTGCCTTCTGCATTCTGGTGATGCGAGGCCGGCGCAGCCGCTCGTACTCGGCCAGGCCCGCGGAGATCGACGGGGCGGCGCCGAGGGCGGCCGCGAGGACCAGGCCGTCTTCGATCGCCATGGACGCGCCCTGGCCCGCGCCAACCGGGTGGGCGGCGTCGCCGACGAGCACCGTCTGCCGGTCGTGCCAGATCGGGACCGGGTCGAGCACGTGGTTGACGGTGGGGTGGTGCAGGCGGGTGGTCGCGGCCACGATGGCTGACGGCAACCGCTCGGCCTGGTACAACGTGCCCAGCCGGCGCAGCCATTCGGCGTCGTCCACGCCGTCGATCACCGGTTCGGTGGTGCTGTTGACCTGCGCCTGCCACCATAGGTCCCCGCCGGGCTCCCGGATGTAGATGAACGCGCCGTTGCGGGCGAAGACCATGTTGAACACGCCCTCGTCGACATCGATGCCGTCGGAGCGGCCGGAGACGACATGGATCCCGGCGTAGCGCGGGTTCGGCGCGTGCGGGTCGAGCGTGCGGCGGGTCGCCGACCAGATGCCGTCCGCACCGACCAGCAGGTCGGCGGTCACCGTGTCCCCGCCGGTGAACCGGGCGCAAACACCGTCGTGGACGGCCGTCGCGTGAGCGAACTGCTCGCCGGTGATGATTCGCGCGCCGGCCTCCTCGGCGGCGGCCCGCAACTCGCCGACCAGCTGGCTGCGCATCAGAGTCACGCTGTGAAGCGGATCGCCCGACAGCCGTCCGCGCGGCACGTCGCCGAGCAGCTTGCCCGAGCGAGCCCACATGCGCTGGCGGGCAACCGGGAAGCCACGGTCGCGGACCCGGTCCAGGCAGTCGATTGCGGCCAGCCCGCGCAGCCCGTTGGCGGCGAGGCTGAGGAACGAGCCCACCTCGCCACCGGGATCTTGGTACGCCTCGAAGACCGTCACCTCCGCGCCGAGCCGCCGCAGCGCGATCGCACTCACGGTCCCGGCCACACCGCCGCCCACCACGATGACCCGCATCGTCGGCCACCTCGCTGAATGAGAACTCACCGAATATAAATTCGGCGAACTGCGGTTCAGTATTATGGGGATCGTGTGCCGCCGTCAAGCGAATGGTCGGCGGACGACGACGCGAGCGGAGGGGAACGTCGGTGGGGGTTCGGAAGCTCAAGGCGGCAGAGACCGAGGCCGCACTGAAGGCGGCGGCGCGGCGCCTGTTCGCCGAACGTGGTTACCTGAACACGAAGATCAGCGACATCACGGCCGCGGCGGGCCGCGCCACCGGATCGTTCTACGACCACTACCCCAGCAAGGAGGAACTGCTGCAGGCCCTGCTGGCTGACATGAACGCCCAGGCCGACGAAGCCATCGGCGCCGACGACCACCCCGACGACCACGACCTCACCGACCGAGATCAGCTCCGTGAGCACCTCGCCATCGCCTGGCAGGTCTTCCGCGACCACCTGCCCGTCATGGTCGCGCTGTTTCAGTCCGCCATCGTTGACGACCTCAAGGCAGGCCGGCTCTGGCACAACCTCACGGCCGAAACCGACATTCTGCGCCAACACCTGCAGTACCTGCGGTCTGAAGGACGCCAACTACCCGGCGATCCAACCGTGGTCGCCGCCGCGATCGGCGCGATGCTGTCCACTCTCGGATACGCGGTGCTCACGGCCGGGACGCACGCTCCACCCGCCACCGACGAAGAGATCATCGACACGCTCACCGACCTGCTCCTGCACGGCCTGGCCGGCCCTGCACGCGGCCAGGACCGAGCAGCCCACTGAGCAAGCGGGATGTGCGCCCTAGGCGTTTTCCGGCTCGGCGAGGATGCGGGCGACGGTGTCGGTGTCGCCGGTGGTGTGTGCGTGGAGCAGGGCCGCGAACCGGTCGGCGGGAAGGATCCGGACGCCGAGCTGCTCGGCCTTGTCGGCTTTGGAGCCGGCTCCGTCGCCGACGACGACCAGGTCCGTCCGTTTGGAGACCGAGCCGGATGACTTCCCACCCAGGTTCTCGACGGCCTCGTTGCCCTCGTTGCGGGTCAGGCCGGGGACCGAGCCGGTGACGACGACGGTCATCGGGGTGCCGTCGGGCCTCTGGAGCGGCAGGACGGCGGTCGGCCCGTCCTCCTGCACCGGGGCGGCGGGCGTGCGGGCGCCGGGCTCGGTCATGTTGACGCCGCGCTCGATGAGCTTGGCGATCACGGGCGCGAGCTCGACGAGCTCGGCCGCGATCATGACGGCCCGCTCCGGGCCGACACCCTCGACCTGCTGGAGATCCTCGACGCTGGCCTCCAGGAGCGCCTGCATGGTGCCGAAGTGCCTGGCCAGCCGCCGCGACATCGACCGCCCGGTCATCCGGACGCCGAGCCCGGTCAGCACGCGCGACAACGGCTGGGTCCTGGAGCCCTGGATGCCGGCGACGAGTTTCGTGGCGGAGACCTCGCCCATCCGCTCGAGGGCCGCCACGGTTGGCACGTCGAGGTTGTAGAGGTCGGCGGGGTCGGTGACGAGACCGGCCTCGACCACCATGTCAATGATCTTGTCGCCGAGTCCTTCGATGTCCATCGAGTCGCGCGCCGCGTAGTAGGCCAGGGACTCGCGGGCGCCGCAGGCCCGGCCCTGGGTGCAGCGCCACCGCTTCTGCGACCGGTCGATCTCGCCGCCGCAGCGGGGGCAGTGGGTCGGCGGGTCGAAGGGCACCGAGTCCGCCGGCCGCTCGTCCAGCTTGGCGCCGGTGACTTCGGGGATCACATCTCCCGCCCGCCGGACGAACACCGTGTCGCCGGCGCGCACATTGCGCCGCACGAGGTCGTCGAAGTTGTGCAGCGTGGCCGAGGCGACCATGACACCGCTGACCTGGACGGGCTCCAGCACGGCGACCGGGGTGATGACACCGGTGCGGCCGACCTGCACCTCGATGCGCAGCAGCGTGGTGGTGCGGGTGTCGGCGGGGAACTTGTAGGCGATGCCCCACCTCGGCGCCCGACTGGAGGACCCGGCGAGGCTTCGGTCCTTGGGCTGGTCGGCCTTGATGACCGCGCCGTCGACGCCGAACCCCAGCGTGCCGCGCCTGGCGTTGAGCGCCTGCACCGCGGCGAGCACCTCGTCGATGCTGCCGCAGACCGGCATGCCCGCCGCGGATCCCGCGGTCGTGGCGACGCCGAGGTCCTCGATGGTGGCCATGGCGGCCGAGTGGGGCATCGGCTCACCCTCGACGCCGCCGAGCCCGTGCACCGCGTAGGCCAGAAACGACAGCGGCGCGTCATATGCGCGGTCCTGCGCGCGCAGCGTGCCGGCCGCGGCGCTGCGCGGGTGGGCGAACGCCGGCTCGCCGTGCCCGGTGCGCAGCGCGTTGGCCCGCTCGAAATCGGCGTCGGTCATGAAGACCTCGCCGCGCACCTCCAGCGTCACCGCCTCGCGCAGCCGCTGCGGCAGCCCAACCGCGCGCCGGGCCTGGACCGTGACGTCCTCGCCGGCGCGACCGTCACCGCGGGTGGCGACCTGGGTCAGCCGCCCGTCGACGTATCGGACAGCGACCGCCAGGCCGTCGATCTTCGGCTCGACCGTGTATCCACCGGCGGGATATCCGAGGATCTTGTCCAACCGGGCGGCCCATCTCCGGAGCGCCTCCTCGCCGAATACGTTGTCGAGGCCCAGCATCGGTGCGCTGTGCTCGACGTCGCCACCCGGCCCGACCCCGGCCGCGACCGCCTCGGTCGGCGAGTCGTCGCTCTTCCACTCCGGATGGACGGCCTCGGTCGCGGCCACCCGGGCCATGAGCGCGTCATAGGTCGCGTCGTCCATGGCAAGGTCCGGACCGCTGTAGTAGGCCGCCGCAGCCGACCTGATCTCGTCGATCGCGGCGCGGTATGTCTCCACGGTCTCCAACGGCACGGCCAGGGTCGCGTCGACGACCGGATCGACCGAGTCGACCAACTCGTCCAGGCTGCCGCCACCGGCGCTCTGCATCGGGCGCACCTCCTTCAATCCCGGCCCGGCAACCCCGGGGCCAGCAGCCAAGGCCGCCAACCCCGAGCATCCACTACCTTGATTCGCCGCGCAGCCTAACGACCGCGTACGACAGTCTCGGCCCAGCCAGACCAACGAAACCAGCGCGCGGGTTCAGCGTTTGAGTGCGGTGACGAGGGTCTTGGTCTGCGGCCAGCGGCCCCAGGCGATCAGGCCGAGCACGGCGCCCAGCAGCACGGTGAGCACCGCGACCGGGACCATGCCGGGCAGCAGGAACAGGTTGGTGAGCGTCGCGCCTATCATGACGCCGACGAGACCGAGCGCGGCCAGGCCGGACAGTCGGGGGATGAGCAGGCCGATCGCGCCGGCGAGTTCGCAGGTGCCGGTGAGGTAGCGAAACCACTGGCCGAACCCGATGGTCTGGAAGTTGGCCACCGCGGTCGGCTCGCCCAGCAGTTTGGGCGTGGCCGCGAACGCGAACAGCGCGGCCAGCAGGACCTGCCCTACCCACAGGGTGATGGTGATCGCGCCTGCGCGCCTGGGCACCGCCACGGCCTGGATGTCGCTCGCAGTCATTTGTGATCGTCCTTCCGGTGTACGCACGGTTGTGTTGCCGGTATGGACCGCAGCCGCGCCGAAAACTCATCGGTCCCGTCCGCAGTCGCCGCTCGGTCCGCCCGAACCGGCCCGCTGTCGACGGGGCGTAGCAGGGCGTCCACCGTGGATCGGCGGGAGGCCGAGCGGGTGTGACTGACGCAACCTCCGCACGCGCTGTCCTTCTCGACCCCGGAGCACCACTATGGGCGAATGACCTTGGTGGCCGCTTCGGAGCGTGTTCCGGTCGCGTCCCTGCATCAGGACGGCGCTGTCGACACCCAGGAGCCTCAGCGGAGCGGCTTCAGCCGGCGGCGGGTACTCCTCGGCTCAGCCGCGTCCGGAGCCGGGATCGTGCTCTCTTCGGGCCTGCTGAACCGCATCGAGGCCTCCGCCGAGGCGCTGGCCGTGGAGGAGTACGACGTCGTCGTGGTCGGCTGCGGCGCGGCGGGGATGACCGCCGCACTGGCGGCAGCCCACCGGGGACTGCGGTGCGTGGTGGTAGAGAAGGCGCCCACGTTCGGTGGCTCAGCGGCCCGGTCCGGAGCGGGGATCTGGGCGCCCTGCAACGAGGTGATCCTCGCCGCGGGGGTGCCGGACACGCCGGCGCTGGCGGCTACGTACCTCGCGCACGTCGTCGGTGGCGCGGTGCCCGGCGATCGGCAGGCGGCCTACCTCGCCAACGCCCCCGCGATGGTGTCCTTCGTGATGCGGAACAGCCCGCTGCGGTTCAGCTGGATGGAGGGCTATCCGGACTACTACCCCGAGCTGCCGGGCGGGATGCCGAACGGGCGTTCCATCGAGCCCGATCTGCTGGACGGCAAGGTCCTCGGCGCGGAGCTCGCCCACCTGAACCCGCCCTACATACCCACTCCCGGCGGTCTGGCCGTGCTCAGCGCCGAATACCGGTGGCTTGTCCTGGCGGCGGTGAACGCCAAGGGCGCGGGCGTCGCCGCCAAGGTGGCGGCCCGGCACTCGGCGGCCGTGCTCGCCGGCAAGAAGCCGCTGTCCATGGGCCAGGCCCTGGCCGCCGGGCTGCGCGCCGGGCTGCTCGACGCCAGGGTCCCGGTGTGGCTCAACACTCCGCTTCTGGACCTGCAGTTCGACAGCAGCGGCCGCGTCGTCGGAGTGCTGGTGTCGCGCAACGGCACGCACGTCCTGGTCAAGGCGGCCCGCGGGGTCATGCTCGGCACCGGCGGCTTCGAGCACAACGCGGCCATGCGCGCCGAGTTCCAGCGGCAGCCGATCGGGACCGGATGGACGGTCGGCGCCAAGGAGAACACCGGCGACGGGATCGCGGCGGGCCAGCGGGCCGGGGCGGCGCTGGACCTGATGGACGACGCCTGGTGGGGACCGACGATCCCGCTGCCCGACGGGCCGTACTTCTGCCTGGCCGAACGCACCCTGCCCGGCAGCATCCTGGTCGACGGCACCGGCCGCCGGTTCGTCAACGAAGCGGCGCCCTACCACGACGTGGTGAACGCCATGTACGACCGCAACGCGACCGAGCCCACCATCCCCGCCTGGCTGATCGTCGACCAGACCTACCGCAACCGTTACCTGTTCCGGGATGTCGCACCGCTGCTGCACCTGCCCGAGGCGTGGTACCGCAGCGGGGCCGTGTTCAAGGCCCCGACGCTCGCAGAGCTGGCGACGAAGATCGGCGTCCCGCCGCAGGCCCTGCACGACACCGTGACCCGGTTCAACGGTTTCGCGCGGACGGGCCAGGACGTCGACTTCCATCGCGGCGACAGCGCCTACGACCGCTACTACACCGACCCGGCCGTCAAGCCCAACCCCTGCCTCGGCGCCCTGCGGCTGCCGCCCTTCTACGCATTCAAGATCGTCCCCGGTGACCTCGGCACCAAGGGTGGTATGCGCACGGACGCCCGGGCCCGGGTACTCCGCCCGGACGGATCGGTCATCCCCGGCCTCTACGCGGCCGGCAACGCCAGCGGCGCGGTCATGGGACACAGCTACGCCGGTGCCGGCTCGACCCTCGGTCCGGCCATGACATTCGGGTACGTGGCCGCGAACGACATCGCCGCCACACCGTCCGGTTGAGTCGCGCCGTCAGCCGCGCGCCTCGTGGACCAGGATCGCGACCTGGACCCGGTTGCCGCACTCCAGCTTGGTGAGGATCCGCGACACGTACGCCTTGACGGTGGCCACGCTGACGTACAGGTCCGCGCTGATCTCGGCGTTGGACTTGCCCGCCCCCACAGCCAGGGCCACCTCGCGCTCCCGGTCGGTGAGCGAGTCCAGGGCGGCCCGCGAGCGCTCCACCCGCCGGCGCCGCTCGTCCCGGTCGTCGCCGCGCACCACGTGCTCGATCAGCCGTGCGACGACCGTGGGCGAGAGCATCGACTCCCCGGCCGCCACCCGCCGCACCGACTCGAGGATGTCCCGGGGCGGGGTGTCCTTGAGCAGGAACCCGTTCGCACCGAGGCGCAGCGCGCGCAGGACGTACTCGTCGGTGTCGAATGTGGTCAGCACGATGACGGCAGGCTCGGCGCCGTGCGCCCGCAGCGCCTCGGTCGCCGCGAGGCCGTCCATGCCCGGCATGCGGATGTCCATGAGCACCACGTCCGGGCGCAGCCGCCGCACCGCCTCGACCGCCTCGGCGCCGTCGGTGGCCTCACCGACCACCTCGATGTCACCGCCGGCGCCGAGCACCATGCCCAGGCCGACGCGGACCAGCGCGTCGTCGTCCACGACGAGGGTCCGGATCAGGTCGGCCACGGCAACCAGGCTTCCAGATGGAACGCGATGACCCCGTCCGCGCCGCGCCGGGCGCCGTGGTCGAGACGGCCACCGGCGAGGCCCACCCGCTCGGTCAACCCGACCAGCCCCGACCGCGAGCCGGGAATCGCCGGTGCCGTCCCCACGCCCGCGAGCCGGTTGTGCAGCCAGACGTGCAACTCGCCGTCCGGTGTGTGCTCGACCAGTACGCGCACCTCGGCGCCCGGCGCGTGTTTGCGCGCGTTGGTCAGGCCTTCCTGGACGACGCGGTACGCGGTGCGGCTCACCGACGCCGGCGGCACCCGGCCGTCGGTCAGGCGGCTGTCGATGTGCACCGGCGTCCCGGCGGCGCGGCACTCCGCGACCAGATCGCCCAGGTCGGCGAGCCCGGCCTGCGGGCGCAGGTCCCCGTTGTCGCCGCCGGCGCGCAGTACGCCGAGGATCTCCCGCAGATCTTCGAGCGCCTGGTGGGCGCTGGCCCGGATGGTTCCGGCGGCTCTGGCGACCTCGTCGGCCGACAGGTCGGGCCGGATCTCCAACGCGCCGGCGTGCAGGCTGACCAGTGAGATGCGGTGCGCTAGCACGTCGTGCATCTCCCGGGCGATGCGCTCGCGCTCCAGGCCGCGCTGGCGCTCGGCGTGCAACCCGGCCTCGGCCTCCGCGCGGGCGACCTGCTGGCGCAGCGACGCCACCAGTTCGCGCCGGGCCCGGACCGTCGCGCCCCATGCCAGTGCGGCCGACAGCAGCGCCAGGCTGAGGGCGTTGTTGCCCAGCACGGTGAAGCTGGGGTCGGGGTGCGTCACCGAGTACGGCACCGACGCCACCAGGTGCAGGACGCCGACGGCGACGGCCACCCGCCAGCGGCGGTGCACCGCCACCGTGAACACCGCGACCAGGACGGCGCCGCCGACGAAGTCGGTGACCGCGGCCAGGGGCGCCAGCAGCAGCGCCACCCCGACCGGCCAGCGCCGCCGCCACCACACGGCGGCGCAACCGAGCGCGGTGAGCGGCAGCGCGAGCTGCATGTAGCGCGGCGACACCCGGCCGGTCTCGGCGGCGTCGAGCGCCGCGGTCAGCGCGACCAGCACCGCGAGCGTCACGCAGGTGACGTCGACGATCCGATCCCGCCGGGAGCGCCGGGATGCGGCCGCGGTCATGAGCGTACGAGCGGGCGCCAGTACTGCCGGACGCCCTTGTCTCGGACGACGAATCCCAGCTTCTGCACCTCGTCGCGCAGCTCGGCGATCTCGTCGGCGGCTTTCTTCTTCAGCACGACCTCGCGCGCCGACAGCACGGCGTTGACCGCGGGCGGCAGGTCCGGCGTCCCGGGCACCCAGCGCCGGAACAGTTCGGCGTACGGATCCTCCTCCACCCAGGGGTAACCGTGCGACCGGAACGCCTGGGCGGCCGCGTCGCCCGTACCCTCGAACTTCTCCCGGACCAACTGGCGCGACGCGCGGTCGAGGACGACCAGCTTGTCGTCGTCGAGGAACACCGCGTCCACGGCCGCCCGTGCGACGACCCGGCTCCGGTCGCCCTTGGCGAGCCGGATCTCCGCGGCGGTGAGCGTCACCGTGAGCGACTCGGCGATGACGAACCACGCGAGAACGATTCCGAGGACGAGCCCGGCGGCGGGAAACGCGATCCCCACCCAACCTCCCTGCAACGATGCGACCAGCTTCAGCGGGCCCTGCAACGGCGCCCACGGCAGCGTCACCACCCATTTCGCGATCCGGGGCAGGAAGTATCCGAGCGCCAGCCCGACCGCCGGGGCGCCGACGATCACCAGTATCCGGTCGGGCAGGGAGAGCCCCAGCACGCTCGGGCCGGCGGGGGGACCGCCGAACAGGTCCTTGCTGGGCATCGCGCGCTGCTCCGGTTCGCCTGCGGGATGTGCTCGACTCCCACGACGCTAGGCGACGCGGACATCGGGCGGCAGTCGCCGAAGGTCGAACCTGGGCCGTGGCGGGGTCGACTTTAGTCGCAGCGCCCGGATCTCGTGCGTCCCTCCACTTCGGACACCGGATACCGCCGCATACAGCGGGATTCGACTTTGGTCACACCGAAATCGCACATCGGCCGTCGCCCGCGCGCGGTGCGCCCGGAAACACTCACATCAGGGTACGGGGGCGCGGGTCACCGCTTCATCGGGTGACCCGCGCCGAGCCACGCGACAAGGGAGTCACACGATGAGAGACGCGCCACCAGGGATAGAGGGCTCGGACGAGGGCACCGCCGCGCGCGCCGAAGCGGTCAGCAAGGTCTACGGCACCAAGGACGCCGCGGTGACCGCGCTCGCCGACGTGACCCTGCACATCCCGCGCGGCAGGTTCACGGCCGTCATGGGCCCGTCGGGATCGGGCAAGTCGACGCTGATGCACTGCCTGGCCGGCCTCGACACGGTCGACACGGGCCGCGTCTTCATCGGCGACGTGGAGCTGACCGCGCTGACCGACAAGAAACTCACGCGGCTGCGACGCGACCGGATCGGTTTCGTCTTCCAGTCGTTCAACCTGGTGCCGACGCTGTCGGCGCTGGAGAACATCACGCTGCCGATGGACATCGCCGGCCGCAGGCCGGACCGGAGCTGGCTGGACGGTGTCATCGGGGCCCTCGGGCTGCGCGACCGGCTCACGCACCGGCCGGGTGAGCTGTCCGGCGGCCAGCAGCAGCGGGTCGCCTGCGCCCGGGCGCTGGCCAGCAAGCCGGACATCATCTTCGCCGACGAGCCCACCGGCAACCTCGACTTGCGGTCCGGCGCCGAGGTGCTCGCGTTCCTGCGCGACTCGGTACACACGCTGGGCCAGACCGTCGTCATGGTCACGCACGACCCGGTGGCCGCGGCGCACGCCGACACCGCGGTCTTCCTCGCCGACGGGCGGGTCGTCGACCGGATGCGGGCACCCACCGCCGCGCGGGTGCTGGAGCGGATTGCGGGCTTCGAGGTGCAGGGCGCAGGCGCGCGGTCGGCGACGCTGGCCGCCGCGGAGAGGGGCCCGGCCCGATGATGGCGAAACTGACGCTGCGCAACCTCATGGCGCACAAGCTGCGCCTGATCCTCACCGCCGCGGCCGTGATCCTCGGCGTCGCCTTCGTGTCCGGGACGCTCATCTTCCGCGACACGGCGACGCGCAGCTTCGACGACGTCTTCGAGCAGTCGTACCAGGGTGTCGCCATTTCGGTCCGCGCGAAACAGACGGTCACCGCCGAGGACATCCCACCGCGTCAGGTGCCGCACTCGGTGCTGACCACGTTGGAGCAGAAGGTGCCGGGCGCCGAGTCGTTCCACCGCTCCTTCGAGGGGTACGCGGCCATCGTCGGCAACGACGGTGAGGTCATCGGGTCGGCCGACACGGCGCACGTGGGCGCGGACGTCGCGGACAACCCCGGCGAGACGGGGGGAAAGATGGTCTCCGGCCGGCTGCCACGGGCGGCCGACGAGGTGGTCATCGACTCGCGCAGCGCCACGGACGGCAGGCTCAAGGTGGGCGATCGGGTCGACATCCTGACCCAGGGCCCGACGCAGACCATGACGATCAGCGGCATCTTCACGTCCGGCGACGGCAAGCTCGACGACCTCGTCACGATCGTGGGGTTCACCCCCGAGGTGGCCCAGCGGCTGCTCGTCGAGCCCGGGCACTACTCGGCGATCTGGGTCAAGGCCCGCAAGGGCGTGACGCAGGAACAACTCGTCGCCCAGATCTCGGCGGCGCTGCCGCACGGGTACGAGGCGAAGACCGCCAAACAGGAGGCCGACGAGGCCAAGGCCACCATCAAGGGGGTCTTCGACCTGCTCGGTACCTTCCTCCTGGTGTTCGCCGGGGTGTCGATCTTCGTCGGATCGTTCATCATCTTCAACACGTTCTCGATGCTGGTCGCCCAGCGGACGCGTGAGCTGGCGCTGCTGCGGGCGGTGGGGGCCAGCCGCGCGCAGGTGGCTCGGGTCGTGCTGGGCGAGGCGCTCGGCACCGGGCTTCTCGGTTCGACGCTCGGCCTCGCCGCCGGTGTCGGTGTATCGGTGGGCCTACGGTCGCTGTTCGCCCTCATCGGCGCGCAGTTGCCGCGGACTGCGCCGGTCGTCACCGCCGACACCGTGCTGTGGTCGTACGTCGTAGGGATGGTCGTCACGGTGGCGGCCGCGTACTTCCCGGCCCGCCGCGCGGGGCGGACCCCGCCGGTCGTCGCCATGCGCCAGGACACCCGGCTGCCGGTCAGGTCGATGCGGCTACGCCTGGCCGGCGGGGCCGTGCTGGCGGCATTGGGCGCGCTGGCACTCTACGGTGGGCTCCACGATTCCGCCGACGACGGCCCCGCACTCGTCGGCGCCGGCGCGGTCACGATGTTCCTTGCTGTGGCCATGCTCAGCCCGATCCTCAGCCCGCCGGTCATCCTCGTGCTCGGCGCGCCCTACGCCTGGCTCGCCGGGGCCGTGGGCCGGCTGAGCCGGGAGAACGCGCGCCGCGATCCGCGCCGGACGGCCACCACCGCCTCCGCACTGATGATCGGCCTGGCCCTCGTGTCGATGGTGACGGTGCTGACGCAGTCGATGAACGCGTCGATCGGCAAGGCGTACGACCGCCAGTTCGGCGCGGACTTCTCGCTGGAGTCGCGCGGGCTGAGCGGGTTCAGCGCCGAGGCGGTCAAGGCGGTCGCCGCGGTGCCGGGCGTGCGCGGTGTCGCGCCGATCCAGTACGGCACGCTCACCGTGGCCGGTCAGGAGACCCCGGTCATGCTGGCCGATCCGCCGTCGCTCACCGTACCGATCAAACTGAAGGTCGACAGCGGGAACGCGCAGCTCGGCGTGGACGAGGTGCTGGTCCAGCGCACGGTCGCCGACCAGCGGGGCTGGACGGTCGGCAGCACCGTGCCGGCGCGCTACCCCGACGAGAAGACCGTCGGCCTGCGGATCGCCGGCATCTTCGCCGACAACCGGGTCGCCAACCGGGCGTACATCATGACGGCGGCCAGCTACCGCGCCCACGTCTCCGGAACGGCGCTCATCCAGAGGGCGTTCGTCGACGTCCGCGACGACCAGCCGCGGGCGCGCCAGGCGTTGCAGGCGGCTCTGCGCGCCTATCCCAACGTGCTGCTCCAGGACCGCCAGCAGGCGAAGGACAGGGCCCGCAAGGACACCGACCAGCTGGTCACCATGATCATGGCGTTGCTGGTGCTCTCCATCATCATCGCGGCGCTTGGCATCGTGAACACGCTCGCACTGTCGGTGATCGAGCGCACCCGCGAGATCGGCCTGCTCCGCGCGGTCGGCATGAGTCGCCGTCAGGTAAGCCGCATGGTGCGCCAGGAGTCGGTGGTGATAGCCGTATTCGGGGCAATGCTGGGCTTGGGCATCGGTGTCGCGTCCGGCTGGGCGATGCAGCGGGCGATGGTATCCGAGGGCGTGGACGTGCTCAGCATCCCGGTCCGCCGGCTGGGGGCCTATCTGCTGGCCGCCGCGGTGATCGGCGTCGCCGCATCGATCTGGCCCGCGTGGCGCGCCGCCCGGATGAACGTGTTGCGGGCGATCGCCGACTGAACCGGGCGGTGCGGCGCGTCAACGCGGCGGGGCACGGGCGCAGTGCCGTCGGGGCGGCGGTACGGTCGGGACATGGCCGATCACATCGGCACCCGGATCCGGTACTGGCGACGCCGACGCGGCGGGATGACACAGGCGACTCTCGCCGGGCTGGCCGGCGTGTCGCAGTCGTACATCTCGCAGGTTGAGTCCGGTATCAAAGGCGTCGAGCGCCGGTCCACCCTGGTCAGCCTTGCGGCTGCTCTCCAGGTGTCGGTCGTCGACCTGCTGGGACAGCCGGGCGACCCGACCGACCCGCTCAAGGCCGGCGCTGCCGCAGCGGTGCCGGCCATCCGGGTGGTGTTGATCGAGATTGACGAGGGTGAACGGCGCCCTCCGGCGCGTGGACCCGAAGAGATGGCCGCCGCCGCAGAACAGGTCAGGGCGCTACGCGCCCGATCGGAGTACGCACCGATGGCCGGCCTCCTGCCGGGTCTACTGCTGGACGCCGCCGCGTACGGCCGGCTGACCCTGGCTGAGGTCGGCCACGCGGCATCGGAATGCCTGAGCAGCCTGGGCTATCGGGACATGGCGATGTTGGCGGCGCGGGTGGCCGTCAACGCCGCCCAGGAGGCCGAGAACCCGGCGTGGATCGGCTCAACCCGGTTCGTTTACACCCTCTCGCTGCCGATCGAGGCCGCGCCGACGACCAGCCGGGTGGCGGACAAGGCGCTGAACGCCCTACAGGACAAGGCATCCGACACGGACGTGCGCCAGATGCTCGGCCAGCTCCACCTGTCCGCATCGTTGGTGTGCGCGGTGGACCGACGTCCCGATGATGCCGCCGCGCATCTCGCCGAGGCGCACCGTGAAGCGGCGACCCTGGGCGATCCAGACGACGGGATCGGGTTCAACGTGCTGGCGTTCGGCCCGACCAACCTCGGTTTGTGGCGCCTGGCGGTGGAGACCGAGCTGGGCGAATACGGCCGGGTCATCGAGTTGGCCCGCAGGATCGAGCCGCGACGGCTGAAGGTCGCCAATCGGCACCAGTCGTACTGGCTGCACCTCGGTCGCGCGCTGGCACACTCGGGGAAGACCGACCGGGAGGCGCTGGTCGCGTTCATGAACGCAGAACGGGCCGCGCCGGTTCCGTTCGGCCTCAACCCGATGGCTCGCGACACCGTGGTGTCGATGGTGCATCGGGCTCGGCGCCGGTCGGTCTCGGATGACCTGCGCATGCTCGCGCGCCGGCTCGGCGTGGAAGTAGCCGCATAACCGTAGGTGATAAAGGATCGTGAATGCGCCCCTACGTTGCGTGTAGGGATGCGGCGGTCGTACTCCGTGCGGTCGGGCCGTCGCGTCTCCCGGATGAAGGGGAGGCGGGCGTTGTGGAGCGGGCGGATATCGAGCGGATCAGGAACACCCACCGGCCCCGGCTGCGGTGGTTGGCCTGCCGGCTTCTGATCGGGTGCACGTGTGGGGCCTCCCTGTGGCCGTGCGGGGCGTTGTTGGCTGCGCGGGATGCCGAGTGTTGGGCTAATCAGTCGGCGGTTGAGGCGTGGCAGCGGATGGTCATCAACCGCGAGCACGGGCGGTATCCGTCGTGAGCGCGCACCATCCGATGGCGTGCGGCTGGGTCTGTCTCGGGTGTGCGCTGCCGTGGCCGTGTCCGACTCGGCGGCGGCAGTTGCTCGGTCAGTACGCCGATGCTCCGGTGTCGTTGGCGTTGCTGCTCGGGTCGGCGATGATCGAGGCGTCCGCGGACCTGCGGGAGGTCCTGGCGGGTGAGCTGTACGACCAGTTCGTCGGCTGGCCGCCGGCCCACCGGGGCGAGTAGTCCTTCTCCCGACCGGCGCGCTCGCCGCGTCCTCCCTGCCGAGTCCGGTCAGCCGCGCTGCGCACCCCCAGCTTCCCCGACCCGGACTCCGAGGTGGACACTGCGGACCTCCAGCCAGCCGAGATCACCGCGGTGGCCGAGCCAGGCCGGATCAGCGGGGTCGAGCAACCGGTCCCAGGCGGCGAGGTCGCCCGCGTCGAGGAGGCCGGTGGGGCGAAGCCGGTCCACGCGGTGGTTCAGGCCGTCGACCGCGCGGACCCGGTCGCCGTCGTCCAGCGGGGTAGGGCGTTCGAGTAGCGTGCTGCGCGTGGTGACCTGGGTGAGGCCGGCGCGGCGCAGCGCTTCGGTCCAGCCGTAGGGCATGCGGGTGGTGCCGGGCAGTTCGGCGCGCATGCGCGCGAACCACCGGTCCTGCGCCGCGTCGAGGCGCAGCTCCAGGCCCGGGTCGCCGATGCCGAGGTCCCAGGGCAGATGGCGCCGGCTGAGTCCGCCTTCGGCGAGGGCGAGCCTGCCACCCGGGGCGAGCAGCCCGGCGAGGGCCGTCGCCCCGGCCTGCTGGTCGCCGAGATGGTGGACGGACGAGGAGGCCCAGACGACGTCCACCGGTCCGTCGAGGGCATCCCGCAGCGGCGCGACACCCGCGGCGAGGTCGGCTTCGACGAATTCGACCCGGCCCGCGCCCGGTGGGACGACGGCCGTGAGGTGCGACCTCGCCGCGGCCAACACCTCGGCGTCGGCGTCGACAGCGACCACGACGCCGTGCCGGCCCAGTGCCGCGGCGAGGGCCGCGGTCATGCCGGCGCCGCCGCAGCCGACGTCGACAGCCACCCGGTCGCCGGGCCGCACCAGCTCCCGGGCGAGCCGGTCATACCAGTCGGCGTCGCTGTGGGCGGCCGCGACGAGCCGATTCGTGTGCGAGGCCCAGTCCACCGTGTACGGCTCTGTCATGGCATCATGATGCCCCGTCCGGCCGCCGTGCAGAGCGGACCGGAGGACGCGACGCCGCGACCTGCTAGACGAAGCGCTTGACGAAGGCGAGGGCGGTGTCGGCGGGTTGAGGTTGGCGGTCGCCGCCTGGAAGATCGGCGCGGAGTCGATCGCCACCGACGCCGCCGACAGGCCGCGGCCGGCGATGATCTGCGTGAGCAGGCCGCCGAAGGAGTGCCCGATCACGGCCGGCTTCTTGTCCAGCCTGCCGATGACGTCGGCGTAGGTCGGCCACCTGGCCCACGGGCCCACGGCGAGCCGTGATTTTTCTGGCCTGCGAGGCCGGCCGAGGGCCCCGGTATCGGCAGGTCAGAGCGGATCCCGCCGCGCGGGCACGCTCTTTGCGCGGTGTGGGCCGTCCACCGGTAGGGCGTACTGTGGAGTCGTCTCTCGGATCCGGTGACTGACACTCCCGCGTCGCTTCGCATGCGTGCCGCCAGTTCGGCGACCGGCGCCGAATGGTGGGTGATCGATCGGTCAGCGCTGGTCACCGGTGGACCGGTCCGGCGGGCATCCATTACGACTGCGGGAGATGACATGAGCAAGCCTGTATACGTCGACAAGAGCAAGATCGTCGCGGTGCTGCGTGCCCGGCAGCTGGACGCCAGAGCCGACTGGGTCGACCGGACCCTGCCGGACCTCGTCGACGTCGACAAGAACGCGGCACTGTTTCAGACGCTCGGTATCGACCTCGACGCGGTGTTGACTGTCGGCGCCGAGGGGAGCCGAGGACCGTGACGACCTACGCCTACGAAAGCTCGTCCCGGCGGATCCTTGCAGTCTGGCCGATCGGGATCGGGCACCGCGCGGAGGTGATCGTCGACGGCGACCACCTGCCCGCGCAGCACGCGCAGGCGTTGTGCTACCGGCTCGCCTGCCTGTCAGAGTGCCTCTGGGACACGTACGTGCGCCCGGTCAGCTCCGCCGAGCACGGTGATCTCGACGAACTGCGGCGTCGCGAAGAAGCGGTAGCCAGCTTCGATCTGGTCTTTCCGGCGCTGTACATCCCGAACTTTCCCGACGAGGACGCCGTGCTCGAAGTGTCCGGTGTGGCGATCGAGGACTACGCGCACGCCCTCGGTCGGTTGCTGTGGGCCATCGCCGACGCCGGCCTGACCGATGCGGTGGTGGCGGAGGTCGGCCGGGAGATGAAGGCGGTCGAGCTCGCCGAGCGCGGCGACCTCAGCGGCCGGGCCGCGCAGGCGGTCGTACTCGATCGTCTTGACATCTCGCCGGTCCAGGTCGCGGCGGCCGATCGCATGCTGTGGGACAACCCGCTCGGGTCGGCCGCGCTCCTGACCTCGGTCGACCCCGCGGCGGCGTGCGTGGCCGCCGCGCACTGGCTGGCCGCCGCCGCCAGCGTCGCCGCCGAGGCGAGTGGCGTGGGTTCGGAGCACCTCTTCGGCACGGCGGCGCAGCACGCGGCCAGCACGATCCCCGCCATCGTGGTGCACGCCGTCCTCGTCGACCAGCTGCCGCCCCAGGTGGCGGTCCGGCAGCTGCTGCATCGCGCCATCGCCGCCCGGGAGGGCCGCATCCCAGACCTCGCGGTGCTGCTGGGCGACGTCGCCGCGGCGCGCCGGCAGGCCCGCGACGTCCCCATCGACCTGCGCGGCGAAGTGCTCGCGAGCCTTCTTCCCCGCCGCACCACCCCGCTCGACCCGATGCGGCCGACGCGGGACCTCCTCGAGCATCTGCTCGACGGCATCCGTTCCTGTCTCGTCGTGCTCGCCCAGCGCGTCGGGCGTGGGGCGGACGACGGCGACCAGCGGGATCCGGTCCTGGACGAGTTCGTGACCAGCGTCCGGCATGCAGCCATGACACGACACGGGCGCCTGACGTGACATCCGGGATGGGAAAGGCGGTTGTCGTGACCGGTCACACCGACCATCCGGTCGGCCTGCTCTACCTGCTGACAGTCGGCCGGGAGAAGGAGCTGGTGCTGCGGCTGCACGGCTCGGCGCCGACCGTCGACGAGCTGTCCGAGTGGATGCGCGAGGCAACGGTACGGGCGCTGACGGTGTCCCGGTACGGCGACGAGGAGACGTCGACACTTCTGGTGAACTTCGGGCAGGTGGTCGGCGCCCGCGTCGCCCCGTACAGCGACACCCGCAGCGGTTCGTTCTAGACGGCCGAAGCGTCGGCCAGGGCGCGTGCGTGCTGCAGGGTCGACAGCAGCGCGAGGGTGGACTCGGCGCCCCGGTTGTCGTTGCGACCCGACCGGGTGAGGCCGTCGTAGCCGGCCCCCGTGCCCCGGTCGAGCATCTCGACGCCGCCGTCGTTGTCGCCGACGAACCAGCCGACGGCCAGGTGGAGCCCGTCGGCCCAACCCGTCTCGCCGGTCACGGCGAACGCCCGTGCGCACGCGTCGGCCAGCGCGGCCGCCTCGATCGGCTGCTGGTCGAACCCCGGTCGTGGCTGCCCCGGCCCCCAGCCGCCGACCGGCGTGGTGGACAGGTGGCCGCCGTGCGTCTCCACGGCCAGCAGCCAGGACAGCAGACGTAGACCCTTGGCGGTCGCCGCGTGGCGGCCGAGATGCTCCCCGGCCACGATGAGCGCCTCCGCCAGAACCGCGTTGGCGTAGCCGAGGCGCGGCTCGGGCCACAGCCATCGGGTATCGACGCCGGCCGGCCCGATCATCGGGGCGGTGTCGGCCAGCAGCCGCCGGGCTCGGCTGTGGTCGGGCTGGACGGCCAGGACCTCGGCGGCGCCCAACGCCGCGAACGCCATCGCCCGCGGCCACGGGGACCGGCGACGCAGGCCCACCTCGAAGCGTGCGAGGGCCTCCTGACGCATCCGGGGAACCGGACATCGGGCCGCCACGGTTCCCAACCCCCACAGTGCCCGCCCCCACCAGTCGCCGGTGTCCGGGCGGTCGCGCCAGCGCCGGTCATACCCGAGCCGGTTATGGAAGCTGCCGTCGGTGGCCTGCGCGTCCACGACGAACGCGAGGTACCGCTCCGTGAGCTGGAGCAGGACCGGGGACGGATCCGGCTCCCGGGCGAGCACCACCAGTCCCCGGGCGACGTCGTCGACGCAGTACCCGTGCTCCGGTCGGGGCGCCGCGGCCTTCGCGTGCTCGAACAGCCCGGCGTCGTCGCTGAGGCTCAGCAGATGCCTGAACGACGGCTCCGGGTAGGTGTTCATCCGCGCACCACGGCTCGGGTCTCCAGCAGGGCGCCGGCCAGCGCCCGGTACCGGTCGGCGACGGTCGGCCAGCGCAGGGATGGCGCGATCCGGGCGGCTTCGGCGCTCATCCGGGCCGCCAGTCGCGGGTCGGTGAGGACCTGCCGCAGTGCCGCGCCGATCGCCGGCCCGTCGCCGTGCGGAACCAATATGCCGGCACCGCTGCCGAGCAGTTCGACCGCGTGCGGGAATCTCGTCGACACCACGGGCTTATGGGCGGCGATCGCCTCGATGAGCACCCCCGAGGTGACCTGCTCGCGGGAGTCGTAGGGGAGCAGCACGACGTCCGCGCAGCCGACCAGCCGAGCCAGGGTGGGCTCGTCGAGGTAGCCGCGCTCGAACCGGACGAGGTGGGCGATGCCCAGCGCCCGGGCCCGGTTACCCAGCCCCAGCCGGTACGCTTCGCCCTGCTGCTGGCGTACCCGCGGATGGGTCTGACCCGCGATCAGGTATCGCGGCTGAGGCAGCATCCGGCGGATCTCGTGCAGGCCGATCAGCCCCCACTCGATGCCCTTGCCGGGCCCGAGCAGTCCCCAGGTGAGGATCGTCGGGCGGCGGGTCGGGTCGGGCAGGCGGTACGACACGTTCTCCACCGCGCCGTGCGGAATGACGCTGACTCTGTCCGCGTCGACGTCGTACCCGGCGAGCAGGCGGGTGCGGGCGGTCTCGGTCATGGTGACGACCGCGTCGGCCGCGGCCGCGACCCGCTCGAGGACGGACCGCTGGTGCGGCGTCGGCGCGGCAAGGACGGTGTGCAGCACGACGATGACAGGTACCCGTACCTCGTCGAGCACGGCGAGCACGTCGACCCCGTCCGGGCCCCCGAAGATGCCGTACTCGTGCTGGACGATGGCGACGTCGTGGCGGTTGAGCGCGGCCGCGGCGGCGAGGTGACCCGCGGGGTCACCGACGCGCAGGTGCTCGACGACCTCTGCCCGCCTGCCGGTGAAAGCGGTGTCGACGACCTGGACGACACCGGCCCGGTCGTCCGACCCGGCTGGGGTCAGCGCGCGCAGCAGCGCGGACGTGAAGCTCGCCAGGCCGCACTGGGTAGGCGGATAGGTGCTCAGGAAGCAGTAGGAGATGCCCACCTCGACTACCGGCCCGAGCGGTTCACTCGGACACCGGCGGGAGGATCTGACCGGCGCGTGTCGTGTTGGTCGGGTCCGCCGCCACGGTCATGGCCCGTTGGGCGGTCGCGTCCGTCACCGCGGGATCCACCACCAGCAGGTCGATCTGTTCGCCGCGGTCGGTCGTGGCGATCAGCAGCGCCGGGTCGAGCGTGGCGAACCAGCCGATCCGGATCACCGCGCCGCCTACCGCCAGCCGGCGGAAGCCGCCCTCCCAGGTGTCCCTGTTGATCATGACCTGCCGGATCGGCCCGTAGTGGGCGGCGAGCGCCAGGACCAGGCCGGGCAGTTCGGCGGCGAGGTCGCGGGAGCGTGGCCACCACCCTCCGTCGAGGACCGCCTGCTCGGTGCGGCCAGGGGCGAGGACCAGCCGCGGCGAGCCGGGGTCCGGCGGTGGTGCGGTTGTGGCGGGCTGAGCGACGGTGGCGGTCACGGCGACATCCTGACGGTCGTTGTTTCGACGTCCCGCCGGGGTCACGGCGGGAGGGGAGCCTGGTGAGGCGACCGCCCGCACGAGCGGGAAGACGCCGCGAGATGGGTGCCGGCCGCTGCGGGGCGGGGACGACGCCCCTGAGGGACGCCGGAGCGCAGGTCAGGACCGCCGGGGTTCCCGAATGCGAAGGTGCGCCAGCCGGAAGGGCTGACCGGGTGGCCGGCCCGTCAAGCCAGCCGACAACCTCACACTACGCCCTTTCCCGGATCGCCAAGGATCGCCTTGCCGGGGCGTCAGGACAGACCGCTTTGCGTGTACGGTGAGAAAGAAGTCGCCAGGCGGGCTTACCGGTCGATCGAACACCGCGCACAGCGCGGCCAGTATGACGGCGAACTGGAGACCAGCGATCGTCAGAGGCGTACGACTCGGCGAGGCGCCGGCACCAGGGACCTGGCGGCTCGAGCGTCGCCCGGTCTGCTACCGCAGTGACGAAGTCTCGGGCGCGGTGACGAGGAACCGCACCCGCGTGGTGCCGTCGCGGCTGTCGATGGCCAGCCAGTCGCAGACCTGCTGTGCGATCCACAGTCCCCGGCCGCCGAGCGGGGAGTCGCCGGGCGGGCGGTATCCGATCAGCGGGTCGACCAGGCCTGGACCCTCGTCGGTGACCTCGCAGATCATGGTCTGATGCGCCATCCAGGCCCGGAGCTCGCGCCGGCCCCTGCCGTGGCGCAGGCTGTTGGTGACGACTTCGCTCACCGCGAGCAGCAGGTCGTCCAGCCGGTCGAAACCCCCCAGCCGTAGGCCGTTGCGGCACGGCCCACCGCGTGGCGTACGGCCGCGACGTCCTCCTCGAGAACGATCTCGATCATCGGCGGGCCGGCGACGGGCGGCAGCGGCTCCCACACGGTGCGAAGCAGTTCTTCGGGAACCAGATAGTGGTCGCTGTCCCGGCGGACGGGGTCCGTCACCGCCGGGTGGGTGCGCCGCGCGTCCTCCAGCACGGCCGGGGGAAGCGCACGGGTGTCGTACGGGCACACGATCCACGCGGGCGCGTCGGCGAAGACCCCGTTGAGCGCCGACTCGTACCGGGTCCACGTCGGATGGCGGTCGCTCGGGCCGAACCCCACCTCGCCGACGATGCGCACGTGCGCGTGACCGCGCCCGGTCGCCTCCGCCAGCAGCCGCTGCCAGCCGGCGATGGTGGCGGCCGGCCGCTGGTACCACTCGTCCCGGTCGATGAAGGACACGGCGTCGGCATCGGTGCCCAGGGCGTCACGCAGCAGGGCGATGTTCGACCGGGTGATGGCTGCGACGGCGGCCTGGCCCTGCGCGAGCCCGTCGCACAGGAACGGCGTGAGCGTGGCCACGAACTCGTCGTCGCTGCCGTAGAACAGGGCGTCGTGTGTGAGCTGAGCGGTTCGGATCATCAATCACTCCATCACGATCGCCGCATCGATATGACTGAATTCGGCCAACTGCCACATGCGACGGGAGACATCACCACCAACCTTCCCGACCTCCGACGTCCTGGGCCCTCCAGCCAGGATGAACGTAACATCCACGCCCCCGACCCGCCGATCCCGCCAGGCGACGACCCGGCCGACCTCCATGTAGCCCAGCCGGGTCACCGGGTGTGCCGCCGTCGGTTCGCCGGGCACAAAGTGCCCGAGGGCGGCCTCCCAGCGCGCGGACAGGTGCGGGTTGGTGCCCTTGACGTAGCTCAGTTCGGTGCCCGCCGACTTCCCGGGCGAGATCACGTATGCGGTTGTCGGGGCATGGTGCACTTCGTGGCATGGTGCACCCATTCGAGTGGAACCGCAGCGCAGCGGACGCCGCCGGTGACGGCTCATGATCCGGACCGTCCTTGTCAACGCCGGCCCCTGGCTTCCCGTGCCGCCCTGCGGCTACGGCGGTATCGAGAACGTCATCGCCACCCTCGTGCCGGAGCTGCGGAGGCTGGGCGTACGCGTCGTCCTCGCCACGGTCGGCGCGAGCACCCTCCCGGCCGACGAGCGGCTGGCGATCTTCCCCGACGGGCAGTTCGCCGCCCTGCAACGGCCCTACAACCAGGTGTCCGGCATCGCGCACGCACACCTGCACGCGGTCGTCCGCGCCCTGCGGACCCGCGACGACATCGACGTCGTCCACGACCACGTCGAGGCGGTGGGTCTGGCCACCCTCGCGGCAATGGGCCCGGACGTCCCGCCGGTGCTCCACACGCTGCACTGGGACCTGGCCAAACACCCGGAGCTGTACGGGTCTTTCGACGGTGGCGACCGGGTGCGGGTCAACGGCGTGTCCGCCGCCCAGCTGGCCCGGGCGCCGAAGTCGTTGCGCGACCACGCCCTCGGCCACGTGCACCTCGCCACCCCGCTGGCCTCCTCACCGCGGTGCCGACCGCCGGCCCTCAAGGCCGGACACGCCGTGATGATCGGCCGCATCACGCCGGGTAAGGGGCAGGATCTCAGTGCCCGGCTGGCGCACGCCGCGGGCTTCGACCTCGTGCTCGCCGGCCCCGTCGGCCCGTACCACAATCCCGCGGCGCTGGCCGCCGCGGACGGCGACCCGGGCGCGGCGCTGAACCCCGACGTGCGGTTCTGGCGCGAGCGGGTCGCGCCGCACGTCGACGGGGTACGCGTCCGGTGGGTCGGCACCGTCGACGGACCGCAGCGCGACGAGCTGGTGGCAACCGCCCGTGCGTCGCTGTTTCCGTTGCAGTGGGAGGAGCCGGGCGGCACGGCGGTCGTGGAGTCGCTGGCGCTGGGTACCCCGGTGGTGGCGCTGGCCCGCGGGTGCCTGCCGGAGCTGGTCGCGCACGGCCGGACCGGATTCCTCACCGGCGCCGAGGAGGAGCTGCCCGACCTGCTGTTCCGCGCGGTGACGATCGATCCACGGGAGTGCCAGCGGGAAGCCGTGCGGCGGTTCGCCCCCGCAGTGATGGCGCGCCGGTACCTGGAGTTCTACGACCGGGTAGGCCGGGAAAGCGCCGCGCCGGCCGTGGTGTGACGCCTTACATCGAGAGGTCGGAATATCCGCTGAGCTATCGAGTACGACAGTGCCGCGCGGGGTAACCGGACGTGGCAGGCCGCTCGGCGGCGCGTAGGCGCTTCTTCCTCTACGGCAGCGCCGCGGCGCTGGTGTTCAACAAGCTGTTCTTCCCGACGTTCGAACCGCTGACCGGGACCCTGCTGGCCTTCACCACGTACGCCGTGGGCTTCATCGCCCGTCCGCTGGGTGGAGTGATCTTCGGCCACTACGGGGACCGGGTCGGGCGCCGCCGGGTACTCGTAATCACGCTCGTGCTGATGGGTGTCGCGACCGCACTGATCGGAGTGTTGCCGACGTACGCTTCCGCCTGTCTTCGACGACCCGGCGCCGGCCGCGAGTTGGCGGCCGGCGTCTTCGCGCCTCGGACGGCCGTACCCTAGGGGGGTATGGTATGGTGGCCTCGACGACAGGGAGGACCAGCAATGGCGAGCTACACCGGCACCGACAGCAAAGCGGCGCACCTGGCGCGGCTGCGACGCATCGAAGGCCAGATCCGGGGCCTGCAGCGCATGGTCGAGTCCGACACCTACTGCATCGACGTGCTCACCCAGGTGTCCGCGGCGACGAAGGCGCTGGAGTCGTTCGCCCTCGAGTTGCTGGGCGAGCACATGGCGACCTGTGTCGTGACGGCCGCGCGCCAGGGCGGCGACGAGTCCGATGCCAAGGTCAAAGAAGCGATGGACGCCGTCACCCGCCTCGTCCGGTCCTGAAGCCACCACCAGCGTTCTTCGAGGAGAGCACCATGACCACCGCCACCTACACGGTCTCCGGCATGACCTGCGGGCACTGCGTCAGCGCCGTGACGTCCGAGCTCGAGCAGCTCGACGGGGTGACCGACGTCCAGGTCGACCTCGCCAGCGGCCGGGTCACCGTGACCAGCGGGGCGCCTCTCGACGACGCGGCCGTGACCGCCGCGGTCGACGAGGCCGGATATCTGGTCGTGAAGTGACCATGCCAACGGCGCTGAGGCTGGGGGCCTACGCCCTCGGTCTGCTGGCCGTGTTCGCCGGCGCGCTCGGGCTGGGCAAGGTGACCGGCCCGGTCGCCGCCCCGCCCGCCAGCCACGATGGCCACCGCCCGCCGGCTGCGCGCCCCGCGGAGCTGCCCGGCGGGCTGGTGACGGCTCAGGACGGATACCGGCTCCGGCCGGTCACCACCGCTCTGGTGCCCGGTGCCGGGACCGATGTCGCCTTCCAGGTGCTCGGCCCCGACGGCGCGCCGGTCACCCGCTACACCCCGACCCACGACCGCGATCTACACCTCATCGTCGTCCGCCGGGACCTGTCGGCGTTTCATCACGTGCACCCGACGCTCGGTCCGGACGGCACGTGGCGCATCCCGCTCACGGTGCCGGCGCCCGGGCAGTACCGGATGTTCGCCGACTTCCAGCCGGCGGACCGGGAGGAGCCGTTGACGCTCGGCGTCGACCTGCCCGCCGGGGGCAACTACACGCCGGTGGCCCTGCCGGAGCCGGCACGCACCGCCACCGTCGACGGGTACACCGTCGAACTGCGCGGCGACCTCGCCGCCGGCACGGCCAGCAGGCTCACCCTGCGGGTCAGCCACGACGGGCAGCCGGTCACCGATCTGCAGCCCTACCTCGCGGCGTACGGGCACCTGGTCGCCCTGCGCGACGGCGACCTGGCCTACCTGCACGTGCATCCGGACGGCGCGCCTGGCGACGGGCACACCGCGTCCGGCCCGGACATCACGTTCCACGTCGAGGTGCCCAGCGCCGGCTCCTACCGGCTCTACCTGGACTTCCAGCACGCCGGGCGGGTGCACACCGCCGAGTTCACCGCCGTCGCGGGCGACCACTCCGCGCCGGACCAGCCGGCGGGCGCCGGCCATGGCCAGCACGACTGAAGGAGGCGCCATGGGCAACCGGATCGAGCTGGCCATCGGCGGGATGACCTGCGCCTCCTGTGCCGCGCGGATCGAGAAGAAGCTCAACCGCATGGACGGCGTCTCGGCCGCGGTCAACTACGCCACCGAGAAGGCGAACGTCACGTTCGCCGACGGCGTGACGCCCGACGACCTGATCGCCACCGTCGAGAAGACCGGCTACACCGCCGAGGTGCCACCGCCGCCCAGGTCGGCGGCGCCGACCGAGGCCGCCGCGCCGGCTGGCGAGCTTGCGTCGCTGCGTACCCGCCTGCTGGTGTCGCTGCTGCTCACCGTGCCGGTGCTGGCGCTGTCGATGGTGCCCGCGTGGCAGTTCACCAACTGGCAATGGCTCGCCCTGGCGCTGGCCGGGCCGGTGGTCGTCTACGGCGGGGCGCCGTTCCACCGGGCAGCCGCGCTCAACCTCCGGCACGGCGCCGCCACCATGGACACCCTCGTCTCGCTCGGCACCCTGGCCGCCTTCGGTTGGTCGCTGTGGGCACTGTTCTTCGGCACCGCCGGGGAGCCCGGCATGCGGCACGCGTTCACGCTCAGCGTGGCGCGCACCGACGGCGCCGGCAACATCTACCTGGAGGCCGCCGCCGGGGTGACCCTGTTCATCCTCGCCGGGCGGTACTTCGAGGCGCGCGCCAAGCGCCGGGCCGGTGCCGCGCTGCGCGCACTGCTCGAGCTGGGCGCCAAGGACGTCAGCGTGCTACGCGGCGGCACCGAGGTGCGCATCTCCGTCGACCAGCTCGCCGTCGGGGACCGGTTCGTGGTGCGTCCCGGCGAGAAGATCGCCACCGACGGCGTGGTGGAGGAGGGCGCCTCGGCCGTCGACGCGTCGATGCTCACCGGCGAGTCGGTGCCGGTCGAGGTCGCGCCCGGCGACGCCGTGGTCGGCGCCACGGTCAACGCCGGCGGGCGGCTCGTGGTCCGCGCGACCCGTGTGGGCTCCGACACGCAGCTCGCGCAGATGGCCCGGCTGGTCGAGGACGCGCAGAACGGCAAGGCCGCCGTCCAGCGGCTGGCCGACCGGATCTCCGGGGTATTCGTGCCGATCGTGATCGCGCTGGCCGTCGGTACCTTCGGCTTCTGGGTCGGTGCGGAGGGTGGGATCACCGCGGCCTTCACCGCCGCGGTGGCTGTCTTGATCATCGCTTGCCCATGCGCGCTGGGCCTGGCCACACCGACCGCGTTGCTGGTCGGCACCGGCCGGGGCGCCCAGCTCGGCATCCTGATCAAGGGTCCGGAGGTGCTGGAGTCGACCCGGCGGGTCGACACCGTGGTGCTCGACAAGACCGGCACCGTCACCACGGGCCGGATGAGCCTGCTCGACACCGTGCCGGCCGACGGCCAGGACCCCGACGAGCTGCTGCGCATCGCCGGCGCGCTGGAGGCGGCGTCCGAGCACCCCATCGGCCAGGCGATCGCCACGGCCGCCGCCGACCGGCTGGGCGCCCTGCCGGCCGTGCAGGGGTTCGCCAACGTCGAGGGGCTCGGCGTCACCGGCGTGGTCGACGGCGACGAGGCGGTGGTCGGGCGGCTGCGCCTGGTCGAGCAGCACGGGTTGTCGGTCCCGGCCGAGCTGCGGGCGGCGGCCGCCGGCATCGAGGAGGGCGGCCGCACCGCCATCGCGGTCGGCTGGCGCGGCGCCGCGCGCGGCCTGCTGAGCGTCGCGGACACGGTCAAGCCCACCAGCCGGGAAGCGGTGGGGCGGCTACGGTCGCTCGGGCTGACCCCGATCCTGCTCACCGGCGACAACGCCGCCGTGGCGCGGGCCGTCGCCGCCGAGGTCGGCATCGACGACGTCACCGCGGAGGTGTTGCCGGCCGACAAGGTCGATGTGGTCAAGAAACTCCAGGCCGAGGGGCACGTGGTCGCGATGGTCGGCGACGGGGTCAACGACGCGGCCGCGCTCGCCCAGGCCGACCTCGGTCTGGCCATGGGTACCGGCACCGACGTGGCGATCGAGGCCTCGGACCTGACCCTGGTGCGGGGTGATCTGAGGGCCGCGGTCGACGCGATCCGGCTGTCCCGGCGCACCCTGCGCACGATCAGGGGAAACCTGTTCTGGGCGTTCGCCTACAACGTCGCGGCCCTGCCCCTGGCCGCGGCCGGGCTGCTCAATCCGATGATCGCCGGTGCCGCCATGGCGCTCTCGTCGGTGTTCGTGGTCTCCAACAGCCTGCGGCTGCGCCGGTTCCGGCCGGCGGCGCAGGGCTGAGGCAACCTACCCCGCATCGCCGACCCGTGAACAGCACGCTGCTGGTCACGCTGCTGGAGCGGCACGACTTCGCGCTCCTGCCGTCGGGTCGGCTGGACCCGTAACGCCGGCTGCCGGGGACGGTGATCCCTTTCCGGCTGCGGTTCGCCATGGGTCGACGGTCGGATAGCCGGTATTGATGGTGATCCGGCTCGCGGACCGCTGGTAGCCTGCGTGCTCGTGAGCGAGGTTCCGGGGGCGGGTTCCGAAGGCCGGGAAAACTACGGCGGATACGGCCAGCCATACGGTGAGCAGGCGCCGCCCGAGGCCGGGCCGGTGTCCGGCGCGGAGGCGCCGGCCCCCGGGCCGTGGGCGGTTCCGCCGTCGACGGCGCCGTCCGATCCGCAGCCGGCTTCGCAGCCCTCGTCGCCGGGGCCGTCCTACCCGCAGCCCCTGGCCCAGCACGGCGGGCCGGAGTATCCGGTGGCTCCCGTCTACCAGACCCCGCAGTCGGGGCCGCCCTACCCGGGCGCGCCCCAGTCCGGTCCGCCCTACCCGGGCGCGCCCCAATCGGGTCCGCCCTACGGGGGCGTGCCCCAGTCCGGGCCGCCCTACGCGCCGGCCCCGCAGTCCGGTCCGCCCTATGCGGGCGCGCCCCAATCGGGTCCGCCCTACGGGGGCGTGCCCCAGTCCGGGCCGCCATGCCCGGAGACGCCGCAGCCCGCCCAGCCGGTCGACTCCTGGTCGATGTTTCCCAATGAGTCGGCGGAGACGTCCTGGCAGCCGCGCATCGTGCCGTCGCCCAAGCCGCCGCGCGGGCGCGTGCTGCTCGGCATCGCGGTCGGCCTGCTGGCCGGGCTGGTGCTCTTCGGCCCCACCGGTTACCTGGTCGGTGCGCACCGGGCGGAGTCGGCCCCGCCGAAGCCGCAGTCGAGCTCGCCCGGCACGGGCGACGCGCTCGGGCCGTTCGAGCAGAACCAGCGCGCGCTCAACACCAACAAGTTCAACGGTGATCTCGCGGTGTTCGCGAAGTCGTGGCTGCCCCATGTGGCCAACTGCAACAAGAGCGGCGACAAGGACGGTCCACAGCTCGGCCAGGGCGAGGTGGTCCGCATCTCCTGCCGGTACGCCAGCGTCACGGTGTTCTTCGTGCAGTTCCAGTCGATCGAGGAGCGTGACCGGGCCCGGGGCCGCCGCGTGCCGCAGAACGAGGACGCCAAGCAGATGATGCCGGGGGTCGGCGAAGCCGCCGCCAAGCGGACCGCCTCGGGCAACGCCAACGGCAACTACCTCGAGTACGGGTTCAAGGGCGACACCGGCCGGACCTTCGCCGGGCTGTGGTGGGACAACACCGCCACCCCCGTCGCCGGCTTCATGATCGTGGACTGGAACGACGGCCTGGACGAGAAGTGGGAGCCGCTGCGCGACCTGTGGCGGCGCTACAGCTGAGGCGTGCTGTGACTCAACTCTCGGTGCAATCGCGCCGAACGTCGATGCGCGGGATGGCCGCCCGGTTGGTCTTTGCCTGCGCTTGGCCAGCATCGCGCTCCAAATAGGACATTTCGCGTCAGCGGTTCCGACAATGTCGGCACCGACGTGTAGCCTCTCGCCGCAGTGCGGATCCGCGGGGGCTGACCCGGACGGATCGTCGTGCGCACTCAGCAACGGGGAGGGCTGATGGGGCGTCCGAATCTGGTCGGTCAAATCATGGCGCGCCGAGGTCGGCGCAAAGCCGGCGTCCGCCGGGCCGCACATCTGGTGCTGGCGGCGGCGCTCGCCGCGACACTGCTGGGAGCGGTGCAGCTGGCCACCAGCCGCGCGGCGCTGGCCGACGACGTGACGGCGTCCTACGACCCGCTGCGCACCGGGTGGGACCCGACCGAGCCCGGCCTGTCACCGAGCGCCGTCAGCGGCTCGTCCTTCGGCCAGCTGTTCTCCACGGCTGTCGACGGGCAGGTCTACGCGCAGCCCCTGGTGATCGGCAACACCGTCGTCGTGAGCACGGAAAACAACTGGATCTACGGGCTGGACGCGGCGAGCGGCGCCGTCCGGTGGTCGCGCAGCCTGGGCCCGGCGTGGCCGGCGAGCACCACGGGCTGCGCGGACCTCGTGCCCAACCTCGGCAACACCTCGACCGGCGTCTACGACCCGGCCACCGGCACGGTCTACCTCACGACGAAGGTCGACGACGGCCCGGACGCGCTCCACCCGAACTGGTACCTGCACGCGGTCGCCGCCTCGACCGGCGCCGAGCGGCCGGGCTGGCCGGTGAAGATCGTCGGCACCCCCAGCAACGACCCCGACCACCCGTTCGTCGGCTACGACGTCAACCAGCGGCCCGGTCTGCTGCTGCTCAACGGCACCGTCTACATGGCTTTCGGCTCGCAGTGCGACTACGGCACATACGTGGGCTGGGTGGTCGGCGTCAACACCACCAACCAGGCGACCAATATCTGGTCCGACGAGGCTGGCGCGAGCAGCAAGGAGGCCGGCATCTGGCACGGCGGCGGCGGCATCATGTCCGACGGGCCGGGCCGGTTCTTCGTCACCACCGGCAACGGGGTGACCGCGCCGGACGGTCCTGGCGACAACCCGCCGAAGCAGCTTTCGCAGTCGGTGGTCCGGCTCGGCGCCGCCGCCGACGGCACCATCTCGGCGAAAGACTTCTTCAGCCCGTCCAACGCCGCCACCCTCGACCGCAACGACCAGGACCTCGGCTCGGGTGGGCCGGTCGCGCTCCCGTCGCGCTACTTCGGCACGGTCGACACGCCCAACCTGATGGTGCAGATCGGCAAGGACGGCCGGTTGTTCCTGCTCAACCGCGACCACCTTGGCGGCAAGAGCCAGGGCCCCGCCGGCACCGACGACGTGGTGCAGACCCTTGGGCCCTACCAGGGCGTGTGGGGACACCCGGCCGTCTACGGCGGCGAGGGCGGCTACGTCTACGCGGTGCAGAACAGCAACAGCATGCTGGCGTTCAAGTACGGCCGCGACGGCCAGGGCCGGCCCGCCCTGAGCCTGGCCGGCAACACCTCCGAGTGGTTCGGCTACACGGCCGGCTCGCCGATCGTCACCTCCGACGACACCACCCCCGGCTCCGCCGTCGTGTGGGTGGTCAATGTGGACGGTCCGACCGGGGCGAACGGGCGGCTCTGCGCCTACAACGCCGTGCCGGTGGGCAATCACATCAACCTGCTGCGCTGCTTCCCGATCGGCACCGCGGTCAAGTTCACCACGCCGGCATCGTCCAACGGACGGGTCTACGTCGGCACCCGCGACGGCCGCGTGTTCGGCTTCGGCCAGCCGGTGGGCACCGCGCTGACCGCTCCGCAGACCAACTTCGGTGACGTCGCGGTGGGACAGACCGGCACGGGCACGGTGACCGCCACGGCCACCCGCACGGTCACGGTCAACGGGGTCAGCGCCAGCGCGCCGTTCACCGCGACCGCCCCGGCCCTGCCGGTCACGCTGACGGCCGGTCAGACGATCAGCGTGCCGGTGTCGTTCGCGCCTACCGCTCCGGGCTCGTTCACCGGCACCGTCAAGTTCGCGGTGACCGATGGTGGCCTCGCCCAGACCGTCGGCGTCGCGTTACAGGGCAGCGCCGTCCAGCCGGGCTTCACCGCGTCGCCGGCCACGCTGGACTTCGGCCAGATCTCGGTCGGCTCCACGAAGTCGCTGACCGCGAGCATCACCAACACCGGCAGCACCAACGAGACGGTGTCCGCCGTCTCGGCGCCGTCCGCGCCGTTCACGGTCACCGGCCTGCCCGCCGCCGGTGCCGTCCTCGCACCGGGACAGGCGGTCGCGGTCTCCGTCACCTTCACCCCGACCGCCGCGGCCGGCAGTTCCTCGACGCTCAAGATCTCCAGCGCGCACGGGGACGCCACGGTCGCGGTCAAGGGGACCGGTGTGACCGGGCACGCCGAGCTGTCCATCTCACCGGCGGGTCTCAGCTTCGGGGCCGTGCCGGTCGGCATGTCGGTCACGCAGACCCTGACCGTGTCCAACACCGGCAATCTCCCGGTCACGGTGACCAAGGCCGCGCCGCCGGCGCTGCCGTTCGTGGTCAACACGCCGCTGCCCGAGGGGCAGGTGCTCAACCCCGAAGACACGATCGAGATCCAGGTCACGTTCGCGCCCACGGTCGCCGGCACCTTCAACGGTCTCTACGTGATCAGCTCCGACGACGGCAACGGTGCGCACGACGTGCCCGTGAGCGGGACCGCGGAGAACCCGAGCGGCGGCTCCCCGCTGCCCAGCCCGCTCAGCGGCGGGTGGACGCTCAACGGTACGGCGAACATGTCCGGCTCCGATCTCGTCCTCACGCCGGCCACCGGCTCGGTCGCCGGCTCGGCCGTCTACTCGGCGCCGCTGCCGGGTAACGGGCTCACCGCGTCGTTCACCGCGCAGATCGGTGGCGGCAGCGGCGCCGACGGCATGACCTTCGCGCTGCTGGACGCGTCCGGCACCAGTCCACAGAGCCTGGGTGTTGCCGGTGGTGGCCTCGGCTTCATGGGCCTTCCGGGGATCGCCGTCACCCTCGACACCTACCGCACCGGCAACGAGCCGTCGTCCAACTTCCTCGGCCTGGCCACCGGCAGCAGCAACGGCGCGTTCATCTACGCCGCGACCACGACCAACATCCCCGACCTGCGCAGCGGTGCGCACACGATCAAGGTCACCGTCACGGGCAGCACGGTCGCCGTAGCCATGGACGGCACGCAACGACTCGTGGCCGACAACGTCAACGTGCCGCCGAGCGCGCTCGCCGCGTTCACCGCCGCGACGGGCGGCTACACCGATCGGCATGCGGTGAGCAACGTGTCCATCAGTTCGGGCGGCACCGCGCTGCCGCAGCCGGGCACCGGCTGGCGGTACAACGGCGCGGCCGCCCTCAACGGAGCCCAGGTCGTGCTCACCCCGGCGCAGCGCAACGTGGCCGGTTCGGTGCTCTACTCGGACGCCGTCAAGACCGACGGGCTGACCGCCTCGTTCACCCTGTCCATCAACGGCGGCACCGGTGCCGACGGCGCCACGTTCGCGCTGCTCGATCCGACGAAGGCCAACGCGACCAGTCTCGGTGGGCTCGGCGGCGGGCTCGGGTTCAGCGGTCTGGCGGCGACAGCCGTCACCTTCGTCACCTACCCGCAGAGCGGCATCGACTCCAACAACTTCGTCGGGGTGGCCACGAGCACCCAGGGCGGCACCTCGACGTTCGTCAGCACCAACACCAACGTGCCGGACCTGCGGGCGAAGACGCACAACGTCGTTGTCCGGGTCAGCGGGACGACAATCACGGTCGCGCTCGACGGAGCCCAGGTGCTCAACACCCAGGTCCCGGCGCTGACCCCGACTGCGATTGTCGGGTTCACTGCGGGCACCGGCGGGTCCACCGACGTCCATGCGATCACCAACGCGCAGATCCTGACCGGTGGCACGAAGGTGGCGCCGCCGCCCGGCGGCTGGACGCAGAACGGATCCGCCACGGCCGGCAGCGGAAGCCTGACGCTGACCACCGCCACGAACGAGCAGACCGGCTCGTCCATCTACAACACTCCGGTCGTGACGTCGCGGCTGCGCGCCAAGTTCACCATCCAGATCGGTGGCGGCACTGGCGCCGACGGGCAGACCTTCATGCTGCTCGACGCGACGAAGACCGGTCCGACCGCGCTCGGTGCCGGCGGTGGCGGGCTCGGGTTCTCCGGCCTGCCCGGCGTCGCCGTCGCGTTCGTGACCTATGCCCAGGTCGGCGACCCATCGAGCAACTTCGTCGGAATAAGCACCACCGGAAACGGCCGGGCGTTGAGCTACCTGGCCACGTCGAGCAACATTCCCAACCTGCGCACCGGCACGCATGCCGTGGAGGTGGTGTCGAGTTCGTCCGGCGGTGGTGTCAGCGTCTCGATCGACGGGGTCAAGGTGCTCGAGACGCAGGTGGCGGTGCCGGCCAACGCCTACGTCGGCTTCTCCGGGGCCACCGGCGGCGCCACCGACAACCACGCCGTCAGCGACATCGACATCGTGTACTGACCCGGCCGCACGTGTCGGCCGTCATGGTCGAGCCATTGTCCAATGCCACTACGCTGTCGCTTCGTGCGGACGCCGAGGTTGCCCCGGAGTGAAGCGGGACAGGAATGAATGAGCAGGACAAGACGGCGTTGATGCCGCGGGTGCGGGAGGACTTCATCCCGAAGCAGGACCCGTGGGGCGAGGCGCCCGTCGAGTTCGAGCCCACCACCGGTGGCCACCGGGCCCGCCGTTCCCGCGCCTACGCCTGGCTGGTGCCCGGCCTGGTCATGGCGGTCCTCGGCGGGGTCGAGCTGGGCCGTCCGGGCCTGTGGGCCGACGAGTTCGCGACCTGGGGGATGGCCGGCATTCCCTGGCGCGAGTCGGTGGCGATCCTGCGCTATGTGGACGCCGTCATCGCGCCGTACTACGCGCTGATGCACGGCTGGGTCGGTCTGGTGGGCACCTCTGACCTGGCGCTTCGCGCGCCTTCGGTCGCTGCGATGGCCCTCGCCGCCGCGCTGACCGGGGCCATCGGCGGCCGGCTCGCCGGCCCCCGGGTCGGGCTCCTCGCGGGTCTGCTGTTCGCGGTGCTGCCCAGCTCGTCGCGGTTCGCGCAGGAGGCGCGCCCCTATGCGATGGCGCTGTTCGCGGCGACTCTCGTGACATACCTCTTCGTGCGGATCCTCCAGCGCCCCCGGTTCGGCTGGTTCATCGCGTACACGGTGGCGGTCGCGCTTCTGGGGTTGTCTCACTTCGTCGCGTTGCTGTTGCTCGTCGGGCACGGCTGGGTCCTGCTGGCGCGGCGACGCCGGCTGGTCTTCGGCTGGTCCGCGGCGGTGCTCGTGGGTGTGCTGCCGGTGCTGCCGCTGGTCTGGCTGGGCAACCGCCAGCGGCACCAGGTGGCGTGGATCGGTCAGCTCACTGACGGCAGCCGGATCTTTCTCGACACGATGTTCGGCGCCGTGCTGGTCGCCGGCGTCCTGGCGGTGTTGGCGCTGTTCAGCCTGCCGCTGCGCTATCCCAGCTCGGTCTACACCGCCTGGGCGGTGTTGCCGGCATTGAGCCTGTTCGCCGTGTCGCAGGTGCTGCCCCTGTTCCTGCCCCGGTACCTGTTGTTCACGCTGCCGGCCTGGGCGCTGCTCGCTGGGGCCGCGCTCGGCCGCGTCCGGCCGGTCTGGGCGGTGCTCGTGCTGGTCGCCGTGGCCGCGGTCGGCGTGCCGACCCAGGTGAAGATCCGTTCCAGCGCCGGCCACGAGGACGCGACCCGGGAGCTGGCTGCCGTCGTGAGTCGCGGCTACCAGCCGGGCGACGGGGTCGTCTACAGCGCGGGCGACGAGTTCAAGGGCAGCGGCTGGGTGCCGCGCGACACCCTCGCCCACTATGTCCCGGCCGATCGGCGGCCCAGAGACGTGTTCCTGAAGAGCCCGCAACGCACGGGTGGCCGGCTGCTGGCCACCGAGTGCGAGGATCCCGACACGTGCCTCGGCAGCACGCCGCGGCTCTGGGTGATCCGGCTCGGTAACCGGGCGGACCCACTGCGCGAGCTGGGCGATCGCAAGGAGGACCTGGTCCGCTTCCGGTACCGGCAGCAGCAGGTATGGCATCCCCGCAACTTCACCGTCGCATTGATGGTCGTGAAATAGACACATGAGACGGACGCCACCGCGCCGGAGTGGCGGTATGGGGGTGATCAGGCATTTGTGACGGTGCCCGTCGCGAGGCATTCTCGCTATTCTGTTGCCTTCGCGGCGCGCTCGACACATACGTCCTGGGGAGGCGCCACGACGGGGGAGGAACGGAGAATTGAGGCTCGGCACCAGCCGACGGCCGCGTCCTGACCAGGCCGGCGACGGCCCTGACAGGCATGTCCGGATCGATCCGGTGACCGTCACCGACCGGCCGAGCAAGGACCAGCTCAACCTCGGCGCCCGCTTCGCCTATGTGGACTGTGCGGAGACGGCCGGTCCACTGGTGACGCCACGCCGACCTGACCAGCCGGTCGTCTTCCGGCACGTGGCGTCCGCCCGCGCCCGGCTCATGCTGACCCTGCTGGTGCTGGTCAACGCCGCGACCGGGCTCCTGTTCGTCGGCTGGCTGCTGCTGCCCGACCACGTGCCCGGCGCCGGCATCGTGGGCTGGGGCGGCTGGGCCCTGACCCTGTCGCGGATCAGCTTCTGCGTCGTCATCGCCGTGGAGCTGATCCGGCTGATGCAGAACGTCGCCGTCTGGGTCTTCGCCTTCAACGCCAAGGACCCGATCCCGATGGACCCGCCGATCGGGCTGCGGGTGGCGCTGCTGACCACCATCGTGCCGTCGAAGGAGCCCATCGACATCGTCGAGCGCACCCTGCGGCGGATGAAGGACATCGTGTACTGCGGCGAGGTCGACGTCTGGATCCTCGACGAGGGCGACGACCCGGCCGTGAAGGCCATGGCAGCCCGGTTGGGGGTGCGGCACTTCAGCCGTAAGGGCCGGCCGGAGTACAACCAGCCAGCCGGCGAGTTCCGGGCCAGGACGAAGTCGGGCAACCACAACTCCTGGCGGGCCGAGCACGAGCGCGACTACGACGTCGTGGCCCAGATGGACCCTGACCACGTGCCGATGCCGTGTTTCCTGGAGCGCACCCTGGGCTACTTCCGCGATCCCGACGTCGCCTTCGTCGTCGCCCCCCAGGTCTACGGCAACATGTACGAAAACTGGGTCTCGCACGGCGCGTCGGTCCAGCAGTACCTGTTCAGCGGCGTGGTGGAGCGGGGCGGCAACGGGCTCGACGCCCCCCTGCTCATCGGCACCAACCACCTCTACCGGCCGGCCTCGTGGCGCCAGATCGGCGGCTACCAGGACTCGATCATTGAGGACCACCTGACCAGCATGCGGGTCCAGGCCGCCGTCAACCCGGCCACCGGTCGGCGGTGGAAGGGCGTCTACACCCCGGACGTCGTGGCGATCGGTGAGGGCCCGACCTCCTGGGCCGACTACTTCAACCAGCAGAAGCGCTGGGCCTACGGCATCTGGGAGATCCTGCTCAAGCGCGACATGCGCGCTCCCCGCGACCTGCTGCTGCGCCAGCGCATGCTCTACAGCCTGGTGCAGTTCTACTACCCGAGCGTCGCGACCAGCCTGCTGCTGGGCAACGTCGCCACGGCCGTGTACATGTTCCTCGGCATCGGCTCGGTGCGGCTGCCGGGCAGCACCTGGCTCGCGCTGTGGGGAGCCAGCATGCTGAGCTGGTTCGTCCTGTGGTTCTGGCTGCGCCGATACAACATCGCCAGGCACGAGCGGGAAGAGGTCGGCATGCCGGGCATGGCACTGGCGCTGTTCGCCGGCCCGGTCTATCTCTCCGCGGCGCTCGCGGCACTCGCCCGCCGCCCGCTGGCCTACGCGGTCACGGCCAAGGGCAAACTGCGGACAACCGAATCCATCGGTACGTTCAAACTGCACCTGATCTGGGCCTCGCTGGCCGGCGGGATGCTGGCCGCGAGCTTCGCCCTGCACCACGACCTCACCGCCCTGCGGGTGTGGTGCCTGCTCACCGTCTTCACCGGGCTGGCACCGCCGATCATCTCGACCGTGTCCGGCATCCGCGCCAGCCGCCGTCCGGTCGAGGCGACGCCGCCCAGACCCGAGCCGCCCGTGCTCATCCACCACGCGCAGGAGGTGTGGCACGACCGCGACCGGGCTCATCACCACACCACCGCGCCGGCGGTCTCGGTTGACCGTTGGGCGGCCCGGGTGCCGGTCCAGCGCTTGCCGGCCGACGCGGACGTGGAGCCGGTGGGGACCGCACCATGATCAGATTTACGTTCCCCCGGTTCGCCGGCGTGCTCGTCGCCGCGCTGCTCGTCGGGTACACGTTCTTTCTGGCCCCGAAGCTGGCGCATGTCCGGCCGACCGCCGCGGCCGCGCACGCCGGTGGGTCCGGTTCCACCGACGACCCGCCGAAGGTCAGACCGGGGCGCAAGGAGTTTCCGGTGCCCGACAAGGCTTTCCTCGGCGTGGCCACCGCGGAGGGCGCGCACGACTTCGCGCCGGTCGACGCGTTCGCGAAGGCGACCGCGCGCAAGCCGTCGGTCCTGCTCTTCACCGAGGGATGGGCCGTCGACCACTTCAAGCAGGAGACGTTCGACCAGGTCGCGAAGCGCGGCATGATGCCCATGCTGAGTTGGGAGCCGTGGGACTACCGGGCGCCGGTCCAGGCCGACAAGTCCCGGAGCAACCAGTCCAGGTACGCGCTGTCGCGCATCATCAACGGCGAGTTCGACGCCTACATCCGGTCCTACGCGGACGGCATCCGTGGCCTCGACTACCAGGTCGCGATCCGGTTCGCGCACGAGATGAACGGCTTCTGGTACCCGTGGTCGGAGCAGGCCAACGGCAACCGTCCGGGCGAGTACGTCCAGATGTGGCGCCATGTGCACGACATCTTCAAACGGGCCGGCGTCACCAATGTGCTGTGGGTGTGGAGCGCCAACGTCTCATACGCCAACTCCGGCCAGCTCAGCGCGCTCTACCCGGGTGACGACCAGGTCGACTGGATCGGGCTGTCCGGCTACTACGGCACCGAGGGCCACGAGCAGTACCAGAGCTTCCAGAGCGTCTTCGAGCCCACCTTCAACGAGCTGCGGCGGTTCAGCCGCAAGCCGCTCGTACTCACCGAAGTGGGCGCCACGGACAGCGCCGGCCGCCGGGCCGACTGGATCCGCGACATGTTCGCGACCCTGCCGCGACGCCCGGATGTCATCGGGGTGATCTGGTTCGAGGCGGTCCGCGAGCTGGACTGGCGCCTGGCGAAGACACCCGTGGCGGCCGCCGCGTACGCCGCCGCTGCCGCCGACCCGCGGTACGCGGTGACCTGGACGCGGGACTCGGTGGGCCGGCTCGAGGTCACGATCCCCGAGCCACCGCCGTCAGCCGCGCCGACCAGCAAGGCGCCCAACCCGCCGCCGGCGCGCACCACCACGCCGGCTCGGCCCAACCCACCCCGTCACACCCCGACGAAGGCACCGACCGTGGCGCCGACCAAGCCGCAGCCGACGCCGGAGCCCACCACCCCGCCGACCACCCCGGAGCCGACACCGACGCCGTGACGCCGCGGATCAGCCGGCCGGCGCGATCCGGCTGCTGGTGGCCGCGTCCTGGTTCCAGGTGTAGACGCGGACGTAGTCGACGACCATCTCCTGTGGAAAGTTGATGTGCCCGTCCGGAGTGCCCGGCCACTTACCGCCGACGGCCACGTTGAGCACGATGAAGAACGGGTGGTTGTAGACCCAGCCCTTGCCGGCCTCGACCGCCGTGATGCGCTCGTACTGCACACCGTCGACGGAGAACGCGAGCGCGTCGGGCGTCCAGTCCAACGTGAACGTGTGGAAGTCGTCGCCGACGGAGTGCCCGCCGGGCACCGTGTATCGGCCACCGGTGGAGTGGCCCGGGCCGTGCACGCTGCCGTGGATCGTGCCGCGGTCCTTGCCCGGGTACTCCATGATGTCGATCTCGCCGTTGGCCGGCCAGCCGACCGTGTGGATGTCGTCGCCCAGCAGCCAGAACGCGGGCAGCATTCCGCGCCCGCGCGGCACCTTGATGCGGGCCTCGAACCGGCCGTAGGTCTGGGTGAACCGCCGGGCGGTGCTCAGCCGGGCGGAGGTGAACTGGCACGGCCCGTAGGAGCAGGTATGTGCCGCCGCGCCGTCCTTGCGGGCGGTGATCACCAGGTTGCCCTGGCCGTCGAGGGCGGCGTTGTCGGTGCTGTCGGTGTAGTACTGCAGCTCGTTGTTGCCCCACCCGTTGCCGCCGATGTCATGGCCCCACTTGCTCGGGTCGGGCGCCCGCCCGGCCGGTCCGTCGAAGTCGTCGGCCCACGTCAAGCCGCCCGCGATCCGTGGGGGCGTGCCGAGTGGCTGCGGCCGCGGCTCGGACGCGGATGAGGAGCCCCCGCAACCGGTGGTCAGGCCGATGAGACAGGCGAGCACGACGTGTATTCCCCGTCTTCGCGCGGCGGCGTGCGGGCGCAACTGTGCCGCTTCCTTCCTGTCGGGGCCGGATCATCGCTGGTCCAGGTGATCGTCCTGCACGTGATCACCCCATCAGGCAGCGTAGCCGACGCCGGCGCGGCGGGTTGTCCGCGTGGCCGTCGTGGCCAGTTGACCCGCATCGCATCGCGGTCGAAAGAATCGAAGACGGTTCATTTGCACCGGCGTCGATGTCGCGTACCGTGATCATCATTGTGGCGCGTTCCACGTTGTGTGGGCGAGCACACACCCCCGTCCGTCAACTGTCCAATGTGTCGGTAGGGTTTCGGCAAGGGTGTGGCAGAGTCGCTGAGGCATCGGCGGAACGTGATGGCACGCGCTGGTAGCGGTAACCATGCAGCTCTTCGATGCGTTGTTACCAAAACGTAACAAGAACATTTCTCGGCTACTTGTGGTGACTGTCGCCACAATGTTCTGGGCACTTTTGTCCAATCCCGACCGCTCTGTGATCACTCACACACTCGAATTTCCGTTACCCAAAGCAACAATCGAGCGAAATCGCGGTTACCCGTGAGTAATACAGGTCTTGAACCCCGAGACTCGTCACGGCAACATCTGCTGCACGCCACACCCCGTCGGCGTCGACCCGTGCGGCCGGCGTGGCAATCGATAGACGTACGTTTATCCGTGCATCTCCACGTCACCAGCGAAAATCTCTGCCGTGCCACGCGGCCGCTCAGGTGACATCACCCGCGAGGAGGAGCCCCCCGTGAAGGATGCGCAAGGCAACCCGGTGCAGGGACGCACCAGGTGGCGGCGGTTCGCCGCTGTTGTGGTGCCCGCCGCAGCAGCCGCTGGCGCCATCGTGTTCGGCATGGCCAATGGCGCGATCGCCGCGTCGTTCGCCGTGTCTGGCCAGACATTCAAGATCGCGGCTGATGAACTCCATGGCTGGGGGTTCGTGCAGTACGGCGGGGTGGCCGAGAAGAACTACACTCCGGCGGACCTGGCCAGCGGCAAGGCGCACCCGGTCGCCGTGTCCGGCATCCGCACGGCGGACCTGACCAAGCTCTGCCAGTCGGTGAAGGTGCCGACCGCGCCGATCAGCCTGGTGATCGAAGCCGGTGGGGGCAAGGAGCCCGCCCACGCCACCGATCTGCTGATCGACATGGCCGACCTGAAGGGTGAGGCCACGTTCACCAACATCGACATCGGTCAGGACGCGTCCACGCTCAACGCTGCCGGTCCCACCGCGCACGGCGACGCGGGTGCCTTCGGCCAGCAGGCGGACGAGGTCGTCATCAAGGACCTGAAGCAGATCGCGTGGTCGACACACGCCGGCACGTTCACTCTCAACGGCCTGCACCTGTCGATCAGCACGGACTTCAAGGGCGGCAAGCCGAGAGAGTGCTTCTGACCCATTGGCCTGAGGCCCGCGGCAGTCAATCTCCGCGGGCCTCGGCCATGCCGTGGTTCTCGATCGCCGACATCAGGAGGGGCACGTGACAACCGCACACGCACCGCAGGAGGGTGGCTTCGCGCGGGGCTGGCGGAACTTCCGTCGCTGGCAGCAGGCCCGTCCGTTCTGGGGTGGCCTGCTGCTGCTCCTCTCGGGCCTCGAACTGTTGCTGAGTGGCAACATGAATTTGGGTGCCCTCCAGGTCCACGTTGGAGAGACCGGCTTCCTGTCGTACGTCATCCCCGCGATGCTCATCCTCTGTGGAGCGATGACGTGGGCGACGCCCAACCTGCGGCTGTTCTACGGCGTCATCGGGGCGCTCGTCGCCGTGTACTCGTTGATCGGTCTCAACTTCGGCGGCTTCCTGATCGGGCTCCTGCTGGGCATCTTTGGCGGCGCGCTCGCCATCGCCTGGACGCCGGTCGTGGTCGCCGTCGAGGAGTCCGCCGCCGAGGAGTCCGTCGCCGGTGAGCCCGACGCGCCGGAGGCCGACGCGCCGGAGGCCGAGACCGCTGACCCCGAGTACGCGCCGGATGCGGCGGACACGGTGGTCATCCCGGTCGTGCGGCCGGACGATGAGACCGACGAGGCGTCCCCCGCCTGGTTCCTCGAGGAACATGGCCCGGGGGACCGCGACGGTGTGCCGCCAGCACAGCCGGCACACCTCCACGAGGAAGCGCCGTACCGGAGCGGCTACGAGAACGGCAACGAGAACGGCTACGACAGCGACAACGACTCCGGTGACCAGCCGGAGCGCCGCTGGTGGGACCAGCCGCAGCCCGGCGCCCACCGCGACGACCAGGACCCGCCCCCCGCCACGGGTGGACCGGGCGGTCACCGGGCCCGGATTTTTGCGATCACGTTCGTCCCGCTCACCCTCGCGGCGGCCCTGCTGACCGCAGCCCCGCACCCCCGGCCGGCGTACGCCGCGCCGACGCCCACGCCGACGCCCTGCCCGTTCGCCAGTGGCTCGGCCGGGGCGAAGCACAACCAGCCGGCCTCGAGCGGGAAGCCCGCGCCCAACCAGCCCCGGGCCAACCAGCCGGCGCCCAACCAGCCCGCACCCGGTAGCGGGCCGGGCGCCGCGCCCACCGGGTCGGCGACGCCCGCGCCCACCGGCACCTCCGGAAGTGACGGCACCGGCAACCCGATCGTCGACGGGTGGAACGACTTCGTCGACGGGATCGGCCGGCTCTTCGGAGGGGGCAAGGAAGAGGCCACGCCGGCCCCGTCGGCGAGCGCGGCGCCCAGCGCCGTTCCCAGTGCCGGTCCTGGCGCCACCACGCCGGGCAAGCCGCCGGCGCCCGGGACGGCCCCCTCCGGGGGGCCGGCGGGCAAGCCATCGACCTCGGCGCAGCCTTGCGCCCCTGGCGATATCCGAAGCGCGGCCGTCCAGGCGGGCCAGCCCGCCGTGTCCACGGTGGGCGCGGTGCTCACGTCGGCCACCGTGACGATGGTCAACTCCAAGTACGAGGGCGTCGTGGACCTGCCGACAAAGACCGGCACCATCAAGGCCCTCAAGTTCACGATGACCAGGTCGGTGGCGGAGCCGTTCCAGTTGCGCACCCCGGAGACCAACGGAAAGACGACCTCGATCACGAGTAGCGCCCTGACAACCGATGGCAACGTGCGGTTCTACGCGACCAAGTTCACGGGCACGCTCAAGAAGATCGGCCTGGGCCCGATCCCGATCCCGATTCCTATCGAGATCCCGCTCACGTTCACGCCGGAGTCCCCGCCGCCGCTGCCCCCACTGACGATTTCGGAGCTGGTGTTCGCCAACGCCACGATCGACCTCGCGTACGTGCGGTGCGACGTGCTCACCGCGCCGGCGATGCACATCAACGAGGTCTGACCCCGACTTCCGATTTCCGACTTCCCATGATCGTGGAGGATTTTCCGTGCCCCGGCACGGAAAACCCTCCACGATCATGACGAGGGGGAGGGCTGAGAGGGGGAGGGCTAGAGGCGGGCCAGCGCGTCCCTGAGCGGATCAAGGCCGAGCGCACCCAGGTTGAGCGCGTCGTGGTGGAACGCCTTCAGGTCGAAGTCGGGGCCCTTGCGGGCCCGGGCATCGGCGCGCGCCTGCAGCCAGATCCGCTCGCCCACCTTGTACGACGGAGCCTGGCCGGGCCAGCCGAGGTAGCGGTTGAGCTCGAAACGCAGGTTCTCGTCGGCTACCCGGCAGTGGGCCCGCATGAACTCCCAGCCGAGCGCCGGCGTCCACCGCTCGCCCGGGTGGAAGCCGAACGGGTTGTCGCGCGGCACCTCCAGCTCCAGGTGCATGCCGATGTCGACGATGACCCGGGCCGCTCGCAGCGCCTGCCCGTCGAGCATGCCCAACCGGTCGCCGGGGTCGGCCAGGTAACCCAGCTCGTCCATCAGGCGCTCCGCGTAGAGGGCCCAGCCCTCACCGTGGCCGGAGCACCAGCACAGCAGGCGCTGCCAGCGGTTGAGCAGCTCCGGCCGGGCCAGCGTCTGGCCGATCTGCAGGTGGTGGCCGGGCACGCCTTCGTGGTAGACGGTTGTCACCTCGCGCCAGGTGGAGAAGGTGTCGATGCCGATCGGCACCGCCCACCACATCTGCCCCGGGCGGGAGAAGTCCTCGCTCGGACCGGTGTAGTAGATGCCGCCGTCGGAGGTGGGCGCGAGCTGGCACTCGATGCGGCGCACCGGCTCGGGGATGTCGAACTGGGTGCCGCTCAGCTCGTGCACGCTGCGGTCGGCCAGCTCCTGCATCCACGCGCGGAAGGCTTCCTTGCCGACGATGCTGCGCGCCGGGTCGGCGTCCAGCGCGTCTACTGCGTCGTCGACGCTGCCACCCGGAACGATCTTGTCGGAGACCTCGCGCATCTCCGACTCCAGCCGCGCCAGGTCCTCGAAGCCCCACGCGTACGTCTCGTGCAGGTCGATGTCGGCACCCAGGAAGTACCGGCTGGCGCGCTGGTAGCGCTCCGGGCCCGCGGCCGGGTTGTCGCGGCCGCGCGGCGCCAGCTCCGTGCGCAGGAACCGCCCGGTCTCCGCGGTCGCCCCGCCGGCGCGCTCCGCCGCTCGGCGCAGGTCGGCCCGCAGCGCCTCGCTCGCCCCGCTGCCGGCCCGCTCGGCCAGCGCGGCGTAGAAGTTGTCGCCGTCGGCGTCGGTCCAGACGTCACACTGCTTGGCCACCTCGAGCATCTGCTGCCGCGACGACACGTGCCCCTGGTCGGCGGCGTGCAGCAGGGTGCTGCGCCACTGCGCGAGCGCGTGCGGCACCGCGGCCATCCGCGCGGCGATGTTGGCCGCCGCCTCCTCGCCCTCGGTGGGCATCAGGTCGAAGACGCCGCGCACGTGGTGCAGGCCGCCGACGATGACGTTGACCTCGCTGGTCACGTCGCCGGCCTCGTAGAGGTCGAGCGCGCGGCCCAGCCGCTCCCGCATGGCCTCCTTCGCGACCCGCTCCCGCTCGTCGCTCGGCTCGACCGCGTCGAGCCGAGCGAGCGTGCGCCGATCCAGCTCCGCCAGGGCCTCGTATCCAGCCGGTGACACATCGGTCATCCGGTCGTCGTGGCCGGCGATGCCGGCGTAGGTCGCGCCGTTGGGGTCGAGCACGGCCCACTCGTCGACGTAACGCTCGGCGATGTCGTTCACACGGTCGTTCACACGGCCGACCCTAGTTGACCGTGGCCCGCGTGGCGTGCCGGGCATCCCTATCGTGATCCCGTCCAGGCGAGAAGGTCGTCGGCCGGCATCGTGTTCACGATCCGCTCCGGCTCGACCCCGCACGCCACGGCGCGGACACACCCGTAGGGTAGCCAGTCCAGCTGCCCCGGCGCGTGCGCGTCGGTGTTGATGCTGAACCGGCAGCCCAGCTCGTACGCGCGGCGCAGCAGCCGCTTGGGCGGATCGAGCCGCTCCGGCCGGCTGTTGATCTCGATGGCCTTGTCGTGCCCGACAGCCGCGCCGAACACCGCGTCCGCGTCGAACGTGCTCTCCGGGCGGCGGCCCTGGCCGGTGCGCTCGCGGCCGGTCACCAGCCGGCCGGTGCAGTGGCCGAGGATGTCCACGTGCGGGTTGGTCAGCGCCGTCACCATGCGCCGGGTCATCACCGCGGACTCGTCGCGCAGCTTGCTATGCACCGAGGCCACCACGACGTCCAGACGCGAAAGCAGCTCGTCGGTCTGGTCGAGCGAACCGTCCTGCAGGATGTCCACCTCGATGCCGGTCAGCAGCCGGAACGGTTTCATCGCCCCGTCCGCCGCCAGGGACGCGAGGCGGTCGTTGAGCGCCGCCACCACGTCCAACTGCTCCCGTAACCGGTCGGCCGACAGACCCCGCGCCACGGTCAGGCGGGGGGAGTGGTCGGTGAGCACCAGGTACTCGTGGCCCAGCTCCACTGCGGCCAGGGCCATCTCCTCGATGGGCGAGCCGCCGTCGGACCAGTCGGAGTGGGTGTGGCAGTCCCCGCGCAGCGCCGACCGCAGCGCGGCCGTGGCGTCGTCGAGGTCGACGCCCTGGGTCGACAGCAGCCGCCGCAGGTATACCGGCTCCTCGCCGGCCAACGACTCGGCCACGCATCGGGCGGTCACGTCACCGACGCCGGGCAGCTTCGTGAGCGTGCCGGCGGCCGACCGCTCGGCCAGCTCTTCGGCGCTCAGCTTCCCGAGCGCCGTTGCGGCACCCCGGAACGCCCTGACCCGGTAGGTCGCCTCGTGTGCGCGCTCCAGCAGGAACGCGATGCGTCGCAGATCTTCGACCGGATCACGGGCAGGCATGGGGACGACGCTAGTCGCTAGGTTGGACCGATGCGGACCATCGACTGGGTTGACGGCGCGGTGGAGATCATCGACCAGACCGCCCTGCCCGGCGAAACCCGGGTCCTGCGGCTCAGCACCGTCGATGAGCTGGTCGCCGCCGTGCGCACCCTCGCGGTCCGGGGTGCCCCGGCCCTCGGCGTGGCCGGCGCGCTCGGCGTGGCCCTGGCCGCCCGCCAGTTCGCTGACGACGAGGACGCGCTGGCTTCCGCCGTACACCTGATAAAGACCGCGCGGCCGACGGCGGTCAATCTGGCGCGCGGCGCGCAACGCGCCGCGGACCTGCTGCCAGCAGGTCCGGACGCGGTGCTGAAAGAAGCTTTACGGGTACGCGACGAGGAGATCGAAAGCGCCGACGCGATGGCGAGGCTCGGCGCGGCCCTCGTCGTCGACCTGTGCGGGGAGCGGCCGCGGCTGCTGACACACTGCAACACCGGCGCCCTGGCGACGGTGGTCGGCGGCACGGCGCTCGCGGTCGCCTTCGAGCTGCACCGGCGCGGCCAGCTCACGGGCGTGATCGCCAGCGAGACCCGACCCCTGCTGCAGGGTGCCCGGCTGACCGCGTGGGAGCTGGGCCGGGCCGGGATCTCCTACCGGGTGGCCGTCGACGGCGCCGGTCCGTTCCTGATGGCCCGCGGTGAGGTCGATGCCGTGATCGTCGGCGCCGACCGCATCTGCGCCAACGGCGACGTCATCAACAAGGTGGGCACGTACGCGCATGCGCTGGGCGCGCGCGCCGCCGGCATTCCCTTCGTGGTCGTGGCCCCGGAGTCCACCGTGGATGTCGACACGCCGTCGGGCGACGCGGTCGAGATCGAGGATCGGGGCCCGGCGGAGGTGGTGTCGCTGGCCGCGCCAGAGGGCGCCGACGCGGTCAACCCGGCCTTCGATGTCACCCCGCACGACCTGGTGACCGCGATCGTCACCGACCGCCGGGTGATCCGCCTGGACCGCGGCGACCGCCTCTCTTGACCGAGCGGTCACCCCGGCGTCCCGTCACGCCGGCCGGACCGCCGTGACGCTCCGGTGGTCGGCGGCGACCTCGGTGATCCATCCGCCGATCCGGCCCAGCCGCAGCAGGACGTCGGCGCGGGCCGGCAGTGTCGTCGTCTCGCCCGGGCGGGGCGGCCACGCCCGCCGGGCGGTGCAGCCGGGTGCGAGCCACGGCTCCAGCGCGGCGATCGGGTCCGGCTGGTCCAGCGCGGCGCGGGCGGCGGCCAGCTCCGCCAGCACCGTGTCCAGGGTTTCGGCCACGAACCTGGCGTTGCCGCCGCACATCGCCGCGATCAGGTGCGGCGCGCTCGCCGCGACGCGCGTGCCGTCGCGGAACGACCCCGCGGCCAGGGTCGCGGCGAGCTGATCGGGCGCGGTCAGCGACGCGACCGCCGCGGCCACCAGATGGGGTACGTGCGAGACGGCCGCCACGGCCCGGTCGTGCTCGTCGGCGGTCGCCGGCACGACCCGGGCGCCGAGAGCGGTGAGCAGTGCCGCAAGCTCCAGCCAGTCGCCGTGCGCGGTGTCCTCCTCCAGGCACAGCACCCAGGCGTAGCCGTCGAACAGGCGCGCGTCCGCCGCGCCGAAACCGGAGGTCTCCCGGCCGGCCATCGGGTGCCCGCCCACGAAACCCGCCAGCGAGCCGCTGAGCCGTTCCGCGGCCAACGCCCGTACCGGCGTCTTCACCGACGTCACGTCGGTGACCAGCCCCGGGTACCCGATGCGGGCCAGCTCGTCGAAGACCGTCCCGACCGCGGGCAGCGGGACAGCCACCGCGACCAGGTCGACCGCGCTGCCGTCCGGCCGCCGGACGGTGTCCGCCACGGTGCTGAGCACCTGCCAGCGCTCGGCCGCCGGTGCCTGCGCTGCGGCGGTGCGCGCGGTGGCCCGGGTGGCCGGGTCGGCGTCGTACCCGAAGACCTGGTGCCCTGCGGCGGACAGCGCGCGCAGCAGCGAACCGCCGATCAGCCCCAACCCGATCACGCCAACATCCACGGCGGTGACTCTTGCACATGCCGGCGACGATCGGGCCTCTGCGCGCCCGGTATGTCACGTTCAGCGGTTCTTGTACGCCGCCCCGGGATGATCAGGGAACGAGGGGTCAGCGCTCGCCGGACCTGGGAGCGGACGGGCAGCCGTGGTCGCGCTGCCAGGCGGCCACCTCGTCCACCGGCGACAGGTTTCCGCCGGCCCGCCAGGAATCCAGGTACCGCCACGGGAAGACCACCCCACGGCGTACCCACCAGTCGCCGGTGCCGGCGCACACCGGGGACAGGCCGAAGTGCAGGTGGCAGACGTGGCTGGCGTTGCCGGTCTGCCCCACCAGGCCCAACTCCGTGCCGGGCCGCACCCGGACGCCGGTGCTGATCGCGGGAGCGATCGTGGCCAGATGCGCCCCGTAGTAGCGCACCCCGTCGTCGCCGCGGATCGACACCGACAGGCCGCCCTTATCGGCGCCGAGCGGGCGCGCGATGTCGAACCGGTCGGTCCGGCTCACCTCGAGGATCACCCCGTCGACCGGCGAGCGTACGCGTGCGCCGCAGGGCGCGAAGATGTCCGTGGCCGGGTAGTCGTGGTGGCTCCGGCCGTAGTCGGCCTTGCCGGCGACGGGGAATACCCGGTGCGTGTCCGGCGTCGGCGAGCCGGCCCCGACCGGCGGGGGCGGGCCGGGCCGGTCCGAGGCTGACGGCCGGGCCGCCGCGGGCACGCCGGTGCTGCGCGTCGCGCCGCCTCCGCCACAGCCAGCCACGGCGACGAGGAGGGCCAGCGTCGCCAGACTCGGAAGAAGTTGCCTGGGCACGCGCCCATACTGCCGCAGTAGGCTCCAAAACGATGACCGAGAGTACGGCGGGCTCCGGCGCCGAGCCCGCATCCAGCCCGCCCGTCGCGGCCCGGCCGGCGCTGTCGCCGTACCCGCCGCCCGCCGCCGCGCGCCGACCCGTCCCGCCGCCACCACCGGGCTGGTCCAACCCGGCCCCGCCGCCGGGCTGGGGCACCACCCCTGGCTGGGGTACCGGCGCTGGTTCGGGTGCCGGCGCTGGTTCGGGTGCCGGCGCTGGTTCGGGTGCCGGCCCTGGTTCGGGTGCCGGCGCTGGTTCGGGTGCCGGCCCTGGTTCGGGTGCCGGCCCGCAGTGGCCGGGCTGGGGTGCCGCGCCGCACCCGTGGGGCCGGCAGGGATACCCCCCGATGCGCGCCACATCGGGACTGTTTCCGTCCGGGCCGCCCCGGCCGATCTTCCGTGAGCCGCACCCGGTCCGCGGCGGCGCGGTCGCCCTCGGCCTCGGCGGCGGTGCGCTCTGGATGATCATGTTCGGGCTCCTGGCAACCGATGCCCCCGGATACGCATGGATCAGCATCATCGCCGGGTTCCTGGCGTGGGGGGCCGCGCTGTTGCTCGCCCGGGTCGGCGACAGGGGGGTCGCGGCCGGAGTCGCCATGGCCGTTGCGCTCGGCTTGTCGATCACCACCGTCGTCCTCGCCGTACGCTGGGCCGGCGGCGACTGGCTGCTGTGGTGAGCTAGCGGAGAGTGACGAACATCGAAGCTCTGGGTACCCGGTTGATAGCTCAAGGTAGATCGTCTTGACGGATCCCCGACAGGCGTTCACGCTCGCCACATGGCTCTGAAGCTGCAGCGGCTGGACCCCGACCGGCGGCGGCGCCGGCTGCGGCTGCTGGCCGAGATGGCCGACGCGAAAGCGGTGCGCGAGCGGGTCCAGCCGCGCCGTGCCAGAGCCGACCGGCTGCGGGAGTTGATCGCCGCCCGCCGTCGCCTCGCGGGGTAGCCGAGCCTCGGCCCCTGGCGTTTCGCGACACGCCGCGCCGACCGGTGGGGCGGGTGCTCGATGCGCACCTCCACTGCCTATTCTCGTTAGCGGGTACTGACAAATCCGACCGGGGGGACCGTGTCGTATTTCGCTGCCGCCGCCGTGCGCGGCGCTGGCGGCTGGAACGCCGCCGAGCTGGACCTTTCCAAGGCCGCCGACATTGAGCAGGTGGCCGAGCTGCTGCGCGACGTCGATCCGACCGCCGAGGTCTCGCTGCTGTTTGTCGAGGCAGACGACGCGTATCTGGTGATCCTGCGCCTCGACGAGGGCGAGGACCTGCGGGTCTTCGGCTCCGACTCGGTCTTCGCCGAGGAGTCCCGGTTGGGCGCGCTGCTGCTCGGCGAGATCGAGGAGCCCGCGCTCGACATCGACGAGGTGACCGCGGAGCCGGCGGAAGCGGACGCCGACGACGACGAGGCCGGCCCGCCGATCGAGGCCGACATCGAGCCGGTGGGCGACCCCGAATTGGTCGCTGATCTGGGCATACCCGGGCATCGCCTGTTGGCCCTGTGCGCGCACGACGGCATGCTCCCCTCGGACGTGACCGCCGAGGTGTGCCAGGTGATCGGCTGCGGTGACGAGGTCGAGGAGCTGCGCGAAGGGTGAGCGACCCTGGGCGCCGGCCGCTGCACGAGGCCTGGATGCGGCGGGCGCTGTCAGTCGCCGCCGCCGGGACGGCCGACGACGTGCCGGTCGGCGCGGTCGTCTATGGGCCGGACGGGCGGGAGCTGGCGGTCGGCCGCAACGAGCGGGAGCTGACCGGCGACCCGACCGCGCACGCCGAGATCCTCGCGCTGCGCCGGGCCGCGGCGCTCACCGGTGACTGGCAGCTCGACGGCTGCACGCTCGTCGTGACGCTGGAGCCGTGCACGATGTGCGCCGGCGCCCTGGTGCTCGCCCGTGTGCACACGCTGGTCTTCGGCGCCTGGGAGCCGAAGACCGGTGCCGTGGGGTCGCTGTGGGACGTGGTCCGCGACCGGCGGCTCACCCACCGGCCGGAGGTCTACTCCGGCGTACTCGAATCTGAGTGCGCGGCACTCCTGCGCGACTTCTTCACGCGGCGGCGGTGAGCTTGCCGGCCACCTCCCGGGCCAGCGGGGTCCACGGCGTCGGGCGCAGGGTCCGCGGGTCGAGCTTCACGTTGACCCGGCGGCCCTCCGCGTGCACGGTGTCGCCCGACACGAAACGGAAGCGGTAGACGGCCCGGGAGCGGCCCAGTTCCTCGATCCAGAAGTGCACGTCGACCGCGCCGGTGCCGCGGATCGGTGCGTGGTAGCTGATGCTGTATTCCGCCACGGCGTGGACCACGTCGGGCTGCGTGGGCACCCCGTCGGCGAACGAGAAGCCGTGCCGCGACCAGTACGCCGAGAGCGCCCGTTCGAGCATCAGCGCGTACCGGGCGTTGTGCACGAGGCCCATGGCGTCGAGGTCGTCGAAGTGGACGGGCACCGTCTCGACGTGTCCGGGGAGAACGGTCGTCGTCATGTCAAGCCTCCGGCAGGAGTTCGGGGTGGGGGGACAGATCGCGTAGGCGGCGCAGCACCGCCACCCGGGACATGCCGAAAACGTCGACGGTCGGCATCAGCCGCGACTGGTACACGGCCGCGACGTTGACCGCGTCGATCTCGAAGGCGAGCTGCTGGGGATCGGCCGTGAGCTCGCCCGCCTCGACGGCCTCCCGCGCCAGCCGCTCGATGAGCGCCAGCCAGTCGCCCAGCGTCTCGGCCACCCGGTCGCGCACCGGGCCGGTGCGGGCCAGGTATTCGAACTGGGCGTTGGCGAAGAAGCACCCGCCGGGCAGCTCGCCCGCGGCGAGATGGGCCATCTTCCGGTCGTGCAGCGCCCAGAGCCGCCGTATTCCACGCGGTGCCTGCAGCGCGGGAAGCACCACGGCGTCGACGAGCTGCTCACGGGCGTGGTCGATCGCCGCGAGCTGCAGCTCCTCTTTGCTGCGCCAGTGCGCGAACAGGCCCGACTTGCTGACGCCGAGCCGCTCTGCGAGCTGGCTGAGGGACAGGCCGTCCAGCCCGGCCTCCGTGGCGAGTACGACGGCCGCGTCGAGCACCGCGGTGCGCGTCCGCGCGCCCCGCACCGCCCGCCCGTCAACCGTCATGGCCGCCACTCTACCCCATAATACGACCGACCGTTCGGTTAGTTTCCTCCTCCTTCCGCGTCGATCTTGGAGTTATCTACATGGTTTGATCTTCAAACCACGGCACTTTCTCCTTGATCGGCGCGAGCGGAGGTGGCGAAGCGTGAGCTCAGGCGATGACCGTGTCGAGGGCGATCTCGACCATCTGGCTGAAGCTGGTCTCCCGGTCCTCGGAACTCGCGTGCTCCCCGGTCCGGATGTGGTCGCTGACCGTCAGGATCGTCAGCGCCCGGGCCCGGTAGCGGGCGGCAATCGTGTAGATCGCGGCCGACTCCATCTCCACCGCCAGCACGCCATAGTCGGCGAGCTTGTCATAGAGGTCGGGCCGGTCGGTGTAGAACGCGTCCGCCGCCATGATCGGACCGACGGTGAGCTGGATGCCGCGTCGCGCCGCCACGTCGACCGCCGCACGCAGCAGCGCGAAGTCGGCCACCGGCGCATAGTCGACCAGGCCGTCGAAGCGCTGCCGGTTCATCGCCGAGTCGGTGCTCGCCCCGCTCGCCGCCACGACATCCCGCAACCGCAGGTCGGTGGAGAGCGCACCGCAACTGCCGACCCGGATGAGCGTCTTCACCCCGTACTCGTTGATCAGCTCATGGGTGTAGATCGACGCCGAGGGCATGCCCATGCCGGAGCCCTGGACGGACACCCGGACCCCCTGGTACGTGCCGGTGAAGCCGAACATGCTGCGCACCGTCGAGTAGCATTTGGCGTCCTCGAGGAAGGTCTCGGCGATCCACTTCGCGCGCAGGGGGTCACCCGGTAGGAGGACCCGCTCCGCGATCTCACCCGGCTTGGCGCCGATATGCGTGCTCATGCCGAAGATCCTGCCAGGCGTCGCGTGTGGCCGCCGCGACACCGTGACTGCACGTCGGGTACCCTTCTCGGCGGTGGTGTGTCCGAGTGGCCTAAGGAGCACGCCTCGAAAGCGTGTGAGGGTTTGCGCCCTCCGCGGGTTCAAATCCCGCCGCCACCGCCACTGAGCAGCACAAACGCCGGGCCGGTCCGCAGTCGGACCGGCCCGGCGTCCGTGTCCGTCTCAGTTTCCGTCTCATTCAACTTGCAACCCCCCGAGCCGACCTCGGTTCGGGGGAGGTGCAACCTCATCCGTTCGTCATGCTGTACGGCAACCACTCGATGTAGGAGGCTGTGAAGATGGGGCGGGTGATCCGAGCGGAGCTCGATGGAGCGGAGGCCGAACCGGGACGGGTCGCGGCGGCCGATGCGGCGCGCATGATCCTTGGTCTAGAACGAGCCATCGCACGGGCGGCCTATCTCGTGTTGGGAAGGTCACGGCGAGGCTCCGGCCGTCATGCCCAGGCGATCGAGAGCGCGGCGAGGTTGCGCTTCGTAGGCGTTGAGTCTGGGAGCTTCGTCGAGCTTCTCGCGCTTCCGGACACGGCTCAACCTTCGGATGAGGAGCTGCCCATTCCGGTGGCGGATCTCAGCTCGCAAGCATTCCAGAGACTCATTGATGCGATCACTAACGGCGGCCCTGGCACCGATGCAGAGTTGGCTGCGGCGGTTGCTCAGATGGCATCGGAGCTT
>WNGE01000447.1_pt1 | contig 89613 bp, 84 predicted proteins | sample 5400651 | NCBI WGS metagenome assembly WNGE01 (sample SAMN13153370, study PRJNA577476) | soil metagenome | isolation source: 60 cm soil or saprolite under grassland replicate 2 | place: USA:California | collected 2016-06-15 | reverse complement strand
ACGACGCGAACCAGCGCTCCTCGCCCACTGGCAAGCAGCGCGGCCCACGGCCGGATGACAAGAGCCCGGTGAGCCGAGAGGCTCACGCCGGGATCTGCGAGAGCCGGGGGGTGCAACTCCCCCCGGCCACTCGACCTGCGCATGCAGGCCCTCAGGTGACATGCGGTTCGGGAGTGCCGTTCGTGTGGTGCGAGCGGTGACGGAGGTGGGGCGGCCCCGGCCGCGTCTGCTCGCCGGCGGCAGGCGAATCGGTACGACACTCAGAGCAAAAGCTGGCTGCGCGCTTCGGACTGCTTATTGGGTATCGCGGCGGACGAGCAGGAGGGCGGCTATCGCGATCACCTGCGCGGTGTAGCCGCAGAAGAGGGCGAGCCCGGGGACTGACGTTCACCTCCAGCGCCACGGGAGACATCCAGGGCGCACGCCGGCAGGAAGCGGAGCGAGCGCTCCGCTTATGATAGGTTCGTGCGATGACGGCTCGAGCGAAGGCACCCGCGCGGCCGCTGCGCCGGGACGCGCAGGCAAACCGCGACCGGATCGTGTCTGCCACCCGCGCCGCCTTCGCCGCTGAAGGGGTTGAGGTGCCGGTCGAGGAGATCGCCCGACGCGCGGAGGTCGGGATGGGCACGCTCTACCGGCACTTCCCGGCCAAGGAGGATCTGATCGACGCCGTGCTCGAAGACGCGTTCGCGGCGTTCATCGGCGCGGCCGAGCAGGCGCTGGCCGAGCAGGATGCGTGGGCGGGCTTCCGGGGCTTCCTCGAGCGGGTATTCGCGTTGCACGCCGAGAACCGCGGGCTCAAGGACATCATCGCTATGCGTGCGCACGGGCGCGCGCGCGCGGAGGCGATGCGGACGCGGATGCGACCGTTACTTCGCCGGCTGACCGAGCGGGCGCAGGAGCAGGGAGCGCTGCGCGCGGACTTCACGGCCGAGGACATGCCGGTCGTGTTCTGGGCGGGCGGCCGCGTGATCGAGGCGACGGCGGCTGTTGCGCCCGAGTTCTGGCGCCGCCACCTAGGGTTGCTGCTCGACGGTCTGCGTGCGGAGGCGGCGACGCCGCTGCCGCACCCGCCGCTCACGCGCGCGCAGTTGAATCGCGCGACCGGACGGCGGTCGGGTTGAGCGCGGCGCAGGCCGACGGGCGGCTGACCGGACGCGCGCTGTGGACGGTGTTCGGGGCGCTGATGCTAGGCATGTTTCTGGCTGCGCTCGACCAGACGATTGTCTCGACCGCGTTGCCCACGATCGTCGGCGACCTCGGCGGCCTCAGCCACCTCTCCTGGGTGGTGACCTCGTACCTGCTCGCCGCCACCGTCTCGACCCCCATCTACGGGAAGCTCGGCGACATGTACGGGCGCAAGCCCGTGTTCCAGGCGGCGATCCTGATCTTCCTGGCCGGTTCAATGCTCGCAGGGCTCAGCCAGACGATGGACCAGCTGATCGGCTTCCGCGCGCTGCAGGGGATCGGCGCCGGCGGTCTGATGGTCGGCGCGCAGGCAATCATCGCCGACATCGTCCCGCCCCGGGAACGGGGTCGCTACATGGGCCTGATCGGCTCGGTGTTCGCCGTCGCCTCGGTTGCGGGGCCGCTGCTCGGCGGCTTCCTCGTCGACAACCTCTCCTGGCGCTGGGTCTTCTACGTGAACATGCCGGTCGGCGCGCTGGCCGTCGCGATCGTCGCGCTGCGCTTGCACCTGCATACGCCGCCGACGCGCCACCGGATCGACTACCTCGGTGCCGGGCTTCTCACCGGTGGTGTCGGCTCGCTGGTGCTGCTCACCACCTGGGGCGGCAACCAGTACGCCTGGGGCTCGGCCACGATCGTGGGGCTGGCGATCGCGGGTGTCGCACTGCTCGCGCTCTTCGTCTGGCAGGAGCGCCGCGCCGCCGAGCCGCTGCTGCCGCTGACCCTGTTCCGCTCGAGTGTCTTCGACGTCGCGAATGCGATGGGTTTCACGATCGGGATGGCGATGTTCGGAGCGATCGTCTTCATCCCGCTCTACCTGCAGCTCGTCTACGGCGCCAGCCCCACCAGCTCGGGGCTGCGTTTGCTGCCGCTGATGGCGGGGCTGCTCGTCGCCGCGATCGCCTCGGGCCGCGCGATCAGCCGCATCGGCCGCTACAAGATCTTCCCAATCGCGGGCACGGCGATCCTGGTCGTCGGCATGTACCTGCTCTCTCGGCTGGCGGTCGGCACCGCGCCCTGGCTCGCCTCGGTCTACATGCTCGTCGTCGGCGTCGGCATCGGCCTCGTGATGCAGGTGCTCGTGCTCGTCGTCCAAAACGATGCCCGCCCGCACGAGATCGGCGTCGCCACCTCGACCGCGACCTTCTTCCGCTCCGTCGGCGGCTCCTTCGGCGTCGCCATCTTCGGCGCGATCTTCGCCTCCCGGCTCGCCGGTCAGATCAAGCAGCTGCCGGCCGGCGCGGCGAAGCATCTCATCGGCGGCGTTCACCTGACACCGCAGCAAGCCAAGCATCTCCCGCCTGCGGTGCACGCCGACTTCCTGAACGCCTTCGCGCACGCCCTGCACGGCGTCTTTCTGTGGGGGATGCTGCTGGCGATCGTTCCGTTCGTTCTGGCCTGGTTGCTCAAAGAGGTCCCTTTGCGCACGACGCTTGAGCGGCCCGCCGAGTTCGCCGCAGAGCAGGCTGCCGCTGGCGCGACCGGCGCCGAAGCGATCGTCGAACCCGTAGCGGACGCGGCGGCCGCGCGCTGACGATGCCCACGTCCAATTTCACGCGGAAGGAGGCCAGATGCGAGCAATCGCCATGACGGGCTACGACAGCGGCGTCGGTCTGCACGAGCTGCCAAGGCCCGAGCCGGCGCCAGACGAACTCCTCGTCCGGGTAAAGGCGTCGTCGGTGAACCGGATCGACGTTCTTGTCGCGGGCGGCGTGTTGAAGGGAATGATGGAGTACGAGTTTCCCGCCGTTCCCGGGCGCGACTTCGCGGGCACGGTCGAGCAGGTCGGCTCGGACGCCAGCCGCTTCGAGGTCGGCGATGACGTCTTCGGCTTCCTCACCAAGCCGACCGTGCACGAGGGCGCCTGGGCCGAATACGTCACCGTGCCCGAGGACGGGTTCGTCGCGCGCAAGCCGAGCGGTCTCGGTTTCACCGAGGCGGCCGCGCTGCCGCTCGCCGGCGTCACCGCGCTGGTGGCAGTCGACGCGGTCGACCCACATGAGGACGACACGGTGCTGGTTGTCGGCGCCGACGGCGGCGTCGGCAGCTACGCGGTGCAGCTTGCCGCCAAACGCGGCGCGACGGTAATCGCGACCGCAAAACCAGACGACGAGCAGCGCCTACGCGAGCTCGGCGCCGTCGAGACGATCGACTGGACGCAGCAGAACCTTGCCGCGGCCGTGCGCGAGCGCCACCCGGACGGCGTCAACGCGCTGATTGACCTCGTCAACCAGGCGAAAGGCTTCGCGCCACTCGCCGAACTCGTTCGGGACGGCGGCCGCGCCGCCTCGTCGCTGGGAGCCGCCGACGAAGACGGCCTCGCCGGGCGCAACATCCCCGCGACAAACGTGATGGCAAGCGCCGATGCGAGCACGATGGCGCGACTCGCCAAGCTCGTCACTGGCGGAGAGGTCAAACCCGCAATCGAAGCCGTCCTGACGTTCGCTCAGACGCCCGCCGCGATCGAGCAGTTCACGGCCGGCAAGCGCGGCAAGATCGTCATCTCCCTCGCCGACGAGCGCTGATCCGCCATGTCGCGCTTCTCGATCTCCGCGTGGCGCTCACGGCAGATCTCAAAGCGGCCGTAGGACCGACTCCTTCAAAGCCGCTCTTTCACATAAAGCGTCTAGCTGATCTCATGAAGCGCGTAAGACTGGTCCAAAACAAGTGCGCACGTCTGCGCGTGCATGGTGCGGTGCGTATGGCGACCTGCGAGAAGGCTGTCGGCGGGGCAGGAGATCGCTGACGGCAAGGGGGCGACGATCCGGATCACGTTCAGGGACGCGAGGAAGGGCGTGCGTGAGCTGGATCTGACCGACGAGGAGGCGGAGAAGCTGGGCGGACGGCAGTGCCGCACCACCTGCAAACCGTACTTCCTCAATTCCGAACGCAATCGCAGGAACCCGTTTCATGACGCGCCCCCGCTACTACCGACTGCGTGCAACGGCCGCCTCGAGCGGCCGTTGTGTTCGCACTGATCCACCCGCTCCCGGCAAGCCGGTCACGACGGTCCTCTAGTCTCCCGTCGTGACGGAAACAGAGGAGCTGGGGCGGGGTGGTCGTCTGCGCGGCGGCGCTGCGGGCGAGCTCGTGGCGGCCGCCTATGCGGCGGAGAGCGCCCACGGTCCGCGTCTCGCCCGCGGGTTGTCTCTCGCAGATCTCGCACATGGCGTCGCACTCGTCGAGGGCGGCGATCTCGCGGGCGAGGACGCGAAGTCGCTCTTGCGAGGGGTGCTCGAGCTCCACGCGATTCCCGGCGACGAGTTCCCGTGGGACCCGTCGCTCGGCGACGCGTTCAACGCACGCGAGGCGGAGCTCGAGCGGCGCGTCGGACGAGCGGCCGCCGGTTGGCTGAGCGCCGGCCGTCCACGACGCGAGGCGTTTCGCGTCGCGCTCCGGTTGACGGCCCGTGCCGGCGCGCGCGAGCTGCACGAGGCGCTCGTGGACCAGGCCGCGGCGCTCGCCCGGCACGCACGCGCAACGCGCACCGCGCTCGCGACCGATTACACCTACCTCCAGGCGGCACAGCCGACGACCGTCGGCCACCTCCTCTTGGCGTACGCCTACCCGGCGCTTCGCGACGCTGACCGTGCGCGCGCGTCGCACGCGGCTCTCGGGGCGAGCGTCGCCGGAGCCGGCGGGAGTGCCGGCTCGCGCTGGTCGCTCGATCGCGCGCGACTCGCCGAGCTGCTGGGCTGCGACGGGCTCGTCGACCACGCCAAGGACGCCGCGTGGCAGGCCGACGTCTACCTCGAGCTCCTCGCGACGCTCGCGATCGCCGCGACGCACCAGAGCCAGCTCGGCCAGGACTTCGAGATCTACGCCAGCCAGGAGTTCGGTCTGGTCGAGCTCGCGGACGCCCACAGCCGCGCGAGCGCGCTGCTGCCACAGAAGAAGAATCCGTACGCGCTCGCGGCGATTCGCGCGCAGGCCGGCCAAGCCGCCGGCGACGTCGCGAGCGCCCTCGTCGCTCTTCACACCGGCTCGGCGCGAACGGATCACTTCCACCTGCTCAACGGCACCGTCCCGCGAGCGCTCGACGAGGCGGTCGCGATCGCCCGGCTGACCGCGTCGGTGCTGGACGGCATCGAGCTGCGGACAGAGCGCTTCGCGCAGATCGCACGCGAGAGCTTCGTCACCGCCGCCGACGTCGCCGACGTCCTCGCACTGACCGGAGACATCGACTACCGCAGTGCGCACAAGATCGTCGGGCGCGCCGTCCGCGACCTCCTCGAGGCCGGCGAGCCCCCTTCGCAGCTGACGCCGGACCGCCTTGCTGCGGCGTCTGCGGCCGCCATCGGAAGGCCGGTCGAGGTCGACGGAGCGACGCTTCGGGATGCGCTCGATCCCGCGGCGTGCGCCGCCGCTCGCCGGCAGGCGGGTTCGTCGTCCGAGGCCGCGATGGATGCGATGCTCGACGGGATCGACGCGACCCTGGCCGCGCACGAGAGCTGGAGCCAGACGGCACGGGAGCGTGAGTCGGCCGCCGAGACGGCGCTTCTCGCTCGCGCCCGCGAGCTCGCCTGAGGCGCTCCGCCGCTCGTTGCGAGAAGCCACGTCCCCGGCCGGGCTTGACGGGGCCCGCTCCTCGTTGCACGGGCTAGACTACTTGTCGTCCCGGGGCTCACGGGTAGCGAGCGCCACCGGCGTCATACCGCTCCATGTAATCACCACCTCGCCATGTCGATGCCAGGCGGGGCGCCGCCGCGCCCGGATCCCACCGGGATCGGCCGCGCCTCGGCCAGCCGCCAGCCGGTCGCTGATCTCCGCACAGACGGTTCCCCCGCTAGGAACCAGCTAGCGGGTCCCGAGGTCCTTCGTCTCCTTTTGTTACACGCGCGCGAGGCGCCAGATCGCCGTGATCGCAGAGCGCATGGAGGACGTGAGACTGACATCCAAAGTATGTGCGCACGCCTGCGCATGCGATGTCCGCGGCGCTGCGCAGCCACATGCGAGCCCGGCTGGCCCAGCTCGAGGAAGTGATCGCCGCCGCAATCGCCAAAAGACCTCGGCGCTCCGGAGAACGACCTTCGTCCGCAGGTCGTCGCCGCGTCGCTGACCGCCGCCTTCATCGTCCTGTCCGAGCGCTCGAGCGCGAAACCGAAGAGCGCCGACGACGTTGCGGCGCTGATCGACCCGATCATCACGTTCCTGCGCGGCGACCTCGACGCGCTCAAAGAGCCGCGCTCGACACGCCGTCGCTGAGGCGCCTAATCCGGCTGAGCAGCGGTGGACGAGGGTGCCGTCTCGACAAGCTGGGAGTCACTGGTCCGAGCCCGGTACCGCCCGCCTCGAATTCCGCCCACTTGCAGCGTTTTCCGCAGGGGGCCTGCCCGGCATTGCGCGAACCGCCGCTGCGAGCCCCAAGCGCTCGAGCATGAGCACGAGGGAAAGTGTCCGCAGAGGCAGGTGGCTGTGCTAGCCGCCCCAGGGCGGGAGCTCGAGTGCGCGCTCGTAGGCAGCGCGGGTGTGCACGGGGTCGCCGTGCGAGACGATCACGTGCTCGAACGGAAGCTCGAGCAGCTTGCGAAGCGCCGGTAGCGCTCGCTCGTCATGCCACGGCGTCGCCCAGACGCGCAGCCCGCCGCCCGGCGCCGTCAGCGCGTCGGCGAAAACGAGGGCGCGCTGCTCGGGCAGCCAGAGCGGCGTCTCGTTGCGGCCCCGTCCGTCGTAGAGGGCGACGAGGCCGCCAGGAAGCTCGCTGCCGGGCTCGATCGGCTTCAGCTCGGTTTCCGGGATATCGTCGCGCCAGAAGAGGCTCGGCCCGAACGCACGGGCGCCGTAGCGGCGCACGAACAGGTCGACGTCGCGGACGTGATCCGGCTTGAGAACGACGATCACTGTCGGCGGGCGGGCGTCGAGCCGCTCCCACACCTCGCCCGCGTCGGCGGGCGGAGCGAGCGGGTCGAGGACCATCGTCTCGCCACCCGACTCGACGCACGTCGACGCCACCAGTGGCTCCCACTCGAAACCCGGCTGCCACGCACGATGCTCGACACGCCATATCCAGAGGCCTGCCGCCACATCGCGGAGATCCACCTGCATATGTGCATCTTGCCGTCGGCAATCGTTGCCGGAACAGCGTCCGCTCACGAGGGGGTCAGAGGCGGCGCTTCGAACGATGCGAAGGCGTGATCATCCTGGTTCGCGTAATACTCGGTTCGGCCCACCGTAGGCTCGTAGTTGTTTGTCCCTAAGGCACCCGCAATGACGAAGTGTCATGGAAGCCGTTTGCGGCCGCGCTGATGGCCCTTATGATTCCCCCGCGTAACACGGCGGCGCCGATCGACCAAGGAGCGGAGATGCGCCCGGCAGTCATGTCCATCACGAAGGGCTTTGCGACCTATTCGGAGGGTATGACGCTTGACGCGAAGAACGCTGAACTTGGGGATCCTGGCGCATGTAGACGCCGGTAAGACAACACTCACCGAGCGGCTGCTGTACGCGGCCGGTGTCATCGACGAGATCGGCAGCGTCGACGACGGAACGACCCAGACCGACTCGTTGGCGCTCGAGCGGCAGCGCGGGATCACGATCAAGTCGGCGGTCGTGTCGTTCGCCATCGACGACCTCACCGTCAACCTGATCGACACGCCCGGCCACCCGGACTTCATCGCCGAGGTGGAAAGGGTGCTGAGCGTGCTCGACGGCGCCGTGCTGGTGATCTCGGCCGTCGAGGGCGTGCAGCCGCAGACCCGCGTGTTGATGCGGGCGCTGCAGCGGCTGCGCATTCCGACGCTGATGTTCATCAGCAAGATCGACCGCCCGGGGGCCGGCGACGAGCGTGTACTGAAGGCGATCTCGGAGCGTTTGACGACGGCCGTCGTACCGATGGGAACAGCGTCCGAGCTCGGCACGCGCGCCGCGTACTTCACTCTCTGCGGCGCGGACGATCCCGAGTTCCTAAGTCGCGTGGTCGAGGTGCTCGCGGAGCGCGACGACGGGATCCTGGCGGCGTACGTCGAGGACGAGTCTCGTGTCCCCCATCAGCAGCTTCGCCAGGAGCTCGCGGCTCAGACGAAGCGAGCACTGGTGCACCCCGTCTTCTTCGGCTCCGCGATCACGGGTGCGGGCGTGGAGCCATTGATGGCCGGTATGGCGGAGTTGCTGCCGGCATCCCACGGCGATCCCGACGGGCCTGTATCCGGAACGGTCTTCAAGATCGAACGCGGCGCGAGCGGGGAGAAGATCGCATACGTCCGGATGTTCTCGGGGACGATTCGAACGCGCGACCGGCTGCACTTCGGCCTCGATCTCCAGGACAAAGTGACCGCGATCGCGGTCTTCGAACGCGGGCCCGCCGTCCAGCGTCCGTCCGTCCCCGCGGGCGCGGTCGGAAAACTCTGGGGTCTCGGCGAGATACAGATCGGCGACCGGATCGGCGTGACCGGAAGCGATGGAGCGCAGCATCAGTTCGCTCCGCCGACACTGGAGTCCGTCGTCGTCGCCCGCAATCGTGGCGACCGCGCGCGGCTCCGCATCGCGCTCGCGCAGCTCGCCGAGCAGGACCCGCTGATCAATGTTCGGCAGGACGACACCCGCCAGGAGATCTCCGTCTGGCTCTATGGCGAGGTCCAAAAGGAAGTCATCCAGGCGACGCTGGCAAACGAGTTCGGCCTCGACGTCACATTCCGCGAGACGACGCCGATCTACATCGAGCGACCCATCGGCACCGGCGAGGCCGTCGAGATCCTCCACGCGGAAACGAATCCGTTTCTCGCCACGATCGGGCTCAGCGTCGATCCTGCGCCTGACGGCTCCGGGATCGATTTCCGACTGCAGGTCGATCCTCGCACGGTCCCGCTGTACCTCTACAAGACGGTCGAAAGCTTCACGGAGCACATGAGCCAGTACGTCCGCCAGACGCTGCGGGAGGGCCTCTTCGGTTGGCAGGTCACAGACTGCATCGTGACGATGACCAAGTGCACCTACAGTGTCCCTGACGGTCCTCCATCAAGGCGGGGACCGCTCAGCACGGCCGCCGACTTCCGAAAGCTCACGCCGCTTGTCCTCATGCAAGCACTCGAGCGGGCCAGGACGGCGGTCTGCGAGCCAATCCTCCGAGTCAGCATCGAGACCCCACCGGATTCCGTCGGCGCCGTTCTGGCGTCGGTGGCACGGCTCGGCGGAGTCTTGGAGCCGCCGTCGCTGCTGGGGGACCTCTCCACGATCGAGACGGTGATGCCGGCGGCTCGGGCAGATGACCTTCAGCGGCAGCTGCCGGCGCTGACGCGCGGCGAAGGGGTGCTCGAGTCCGACTTCGGCGGTTACCAGCCAGTCAGCGGCACTGCACCGATCCGGGTTATCGGCGGCGCTGCGGACGCAGGGCTAGCATCCGACAAATGAACCAGGCACCGAACTTCGGGATGCCGGCAGAGCTCGAGGCTCGTTTCGCCCCGATCCGATTCGACAAGAACACGATGCGGGCGGTCGAGGCAGGTCCCGATGGCGTCGAGTACCTCGCGTTCGGCGCCGGAGACGACCCCCGCGACGCCGAGATGGTGCAGAGCTGGTGGAGCGACTAGCTCCTTACGCGTAGCGGAGACGGGCCCGCCGTGGCGAGGTATTTGACCTCGATCCCCCGGCATGGTTCAGTCGCGCTGACCTCATGGAGGGGCAACCATTGAGCACGTCGGGTAACAGTCGCCCGGTTGGCGAGCCGCGGGGGATCGGTTTCGGCATCACTCTGTTCATCGTCACGCTGGGCTTTTACGGCTGGTATTGGGTCTTCAAGACCCAGGAGGAGATGAAGAATCACACTGGGGAGGGCCTCGGCGGGGTGCTCGGCCTCGTCGTCTGGATCGTCGCAGGCTTCGTCAGCGCATTCGTGATCCCCTCGGAGGTCGGGAAGATGTTGAAGCGGGACGGGTATGAGCCGCCGGTCAGCGGCTGGACGGGCCTGTGGCTCGTCCCGGGTGGGATCCTGATCATCCCGGCAATTGTCTGGTTTGTGAAGGTGCAGGGAGCACTGAACAGGTACTGGGAGACGAAGGCTCAGGTGGCGGGAGCCACCGCCTGATCAGTCACCGCGCCGCGGCCCCTCTGTGAAGCCCTGCTACGCTGGCCGTGGCGCGACGAGCCTGAGCGGTTTTTAGCCCCCAGAGCCCCGGTCTGATCTGCCCATCTCTCGCCGTTCCGCATCAGGCGGACCAAGTGAGGGAGGAGAACCGGGATGGAGACTACGCAGTCCTCTGAGGGGGACTTCTGGCGCGAGCGTGCGGAGCAACTGGAGGGCGCGCTCGATTCACGGATCACGATCGAGCAGGCGAAGGGTGTGCTCGCGGAGCGCCTCGGACTGGACATCGACGGTGCGTTCAGCGTGCTGCGCGGAGCGGCCCGCTCGGACCGGGTCAAGCTGCACGAGCTCGCGCGCGCCGTCGTCGCAAGCAACGAGACGCCCGTGACGATCATTCGCTTCCTGGCGCGGCATCCGAGCTTCCTGCGCGCGTCGTCCCGCGACGAACGCGCCGTTCGCACGGAGCAGTTCTTCAGGCGGGTCAACGAGACGATGAGGGGCGAGCTCGGCAACGGCGATGGTCAGTTCCTGTGTGAGTGCGGCAACATCGCCTGCAACGAGAGGCTTGCCCTCAGTGCGGAAGATCTCCGCGTCCTGCACTCGGCCGACGACCTCTTCGCCATCCTGCCCGGTCACGAGATCCCGGAGATCGAAACTGTCGTCACGCACAACGGCTACTACGCGATCGTGCAGAAACGCGTGGGTTAGTCCCCGCTACGGCTTTCGTTGGACCGCAGAAGCGTAGGTTCCGAGCAGCCGCGTGAACGTCGCGTGCTCGCTCAGCGTCGCGAGCGCGTCGATCATCTCCGGCACGTGTGCGGATGCCTCGACGTCCGCGTAGAAGACGTACTCCCACGGACGGCCCTGCCGCGGGCGGGACTCGAGCTTCGTCAGGTTCAGGTGGCGCTCGGCGAACGCGCCGAGGCAGCGGTACAGCGAGCCGGCGACATGGCCGACTCCGAAGACGAGGGACGACTTGTCCGGCTCGGCGAGCGGCGCCGGGTCGCGGGAGAGGGCGCCGAAGCGCGTGTAGTTGTCCGGGTACGTCTGGATCCGGTCGGCGAGCACCTCGAGCCCGTACAGCTCCGCCGCTCGGCGGGAAGCGATTGCGGCCGCGCGTTCGAGCCGGTCCTCGGAGATGCGCTTGGCCGCGCCGGCGGTGTTGTATTCGGCGCGCACGGTCACTTCGAGGGTGCTCAGGAACTCCTCGCATTGCGCGATCGCTTGGGGGTGGGAGAGGACCTCGTGCAGGTCGTCGATCGACGAGCCGGGCAGGGCGAGCAAGCAGTGGTCGACGCGCACCACGGTCTCGCCGACGAGGTGGAGACCGTGCCGCAGGAAGAGGTCGTAGGTCTCGTTGATGCTCCCTGCCTGCGAGTTGTCCATCGGGACGAGACCCCAGCCCGCGCGGCCGACCTCGACCGATTCGAACACGGTGCGGATCGACGGCAGGGGACGGTGCTCCGCGGCGGGGAAGAGTGCGCGCGCGCCCTCCTCGGAGAAGGCGCCGGCCTCGCCCTGGTAGGCGACGACGTCCACGAAAGGAGCTTAGAGCTCGTTTCAAAACGAAGCCTTGTGCCGCCGGGCCGCCGACGTTTGGAGCTCGACTCCGACTCTGTTAGGTTCATCGGGCAATCTAGTTAATGTTCCTAACAAGATTTTCCTCGAGGCCAGCGGCGCGAGGAGGAGAGGGGGTATCTGTGTCAGGGAAAGCTGCTACCGGGAAGGATCGTCGCGCCCCCAGAGCCCGCGGCTTGGCCATGTTTCTCCTCAGCTCGACGCTGCTGCTCGGCGTCGGCGTCGGCGGCTCGAAGAGCGCTCCGCCGCCTCCTCCGCCGCCGCCGGGGCCGACCGTCGGCTCGACCGAGCTGACGCAGGGCTGGGCGCTTCGTTCCGCCGGCAACGTCACCGACACCGGCGCGACCATCTCCCAGGTCGGCTACGGCACCTCAGGCTGGTACCCGATCACGGCGCCTTCGACAGTCCTCGCCGGTCTCGTCGCGAACAACGTCTACCAGGACATCTACTTCGGGACGAACCTCCAGTCCGTCCCCGACCTGACGGGCCAGAGCTGGTGGTACCGGGGCCAGTTCACCGCGCCCGCTGCCACGGCCGGCCAGGCCTACTGGCTCCGGTTCAAGGGGATCAGCTACCGCGCCCAGATCTGGCTGAACGGAACCCAGCTCGACGCCAACGCCGTCGGCACGATGGTCGTGCACGAGTACAACGTCTCGAGCCTGATCAAGCCGGGCTTGGCGAACGCGGTCGCGATTCTCGTGACGCCGCCGGCACACGGGTGCAAGGACCTCTCCTTCTGCACCGTCGACTGGAACCCGGAGGCGCCCGACATGAACGCGGGCCTCTGGGGCAAGACCCTGCTGGACACGACGGGTCCGGTCGCGCTCCGAGACCCATATGTGAAGACCATCCTGCCGCTGCCAGCGACGACCTCCGCGGACCTGACCGTGTACGCCGATGCCGTCAACGCGACCAACGCTCCCGTGACCACGACCGTCAGCGGCACGATCGCCAAGACGGGCTACACGACGATCTCCTTCAGTCAGACCGTCACGCTGAACGCGAACGAGCGGCGCGAGATCACTTTCGACCCCGCGACCTATCCGCAGCTTCACGTGACCAACCCGGCCTTGTGGTGGCCCTATCAGTTCGGCAGTCCCGAGCTCTACCAGCTCGCCGTGACCGCCACGGCCGGCGGGGCGACCTCCGACACCAAGTCGATCGACTTCGGAGTCCGCCAGTTCACCGACTACCGCACGACCGTCAACGGCACCTCGTTCGCCGGCTACAAGGTGAACGGCCAGAACATCTTCTTCAGGGGCGGCGGCTACGTCTGGGATCTGCTCCAGCGCTTCGACCCGAAGAGCGCCGCGGCGACGATCCAGTACGTCAAGGCGATGGGCCTCAACGCGATCCGCTTCGAGGGCACAGTCGGGTACGAGGACCTCTACGACCTCGCGGACAAGGCGGGGGTCATGCTCATGTCCGGCTTCGTCTGTTGCAGCGCCTGGGAGAACGACACCTGGACCGCGGAGCAGGAGCGGGTCGCCCATGCCTCGCTGGACAGCCAGCTCCGGAACCTCCGCGCCCACGCGAGCCCGTTCCTCTGGACCTTCGGAAGCGACTGTCCCGTCAGCGCGACGCACCTGGCGCAGTACAAGACGATCGCAAGCAACCTGCACTGGCAGAACCCGACGCTGGACAGCGTCGCCACCTGGTGCAACTCCAACGCAGGGATGAAGATGGACGGCCCGTACATGTGGGAGCCGCCGGTCCTCTGGTGGGACACGAGCCAGTCAGGGAGCGCGTTCGGCACCAACGCCGAGGAGGGCACGGAGGCCCCGCCCCCGCTCGAGAGCCTGCAGAGGTTCATCGGTCCCAACGACCTCTGGCCGATCGGCTCGGTCTGGAACTACCACTCCGGCGGGAAGGGCGTCTTCGACACGATCAAGCAGTTCACGAGCGGAGTCGACGGCCGCTACGGCACCACGAGCGGCGTGGCCGACTACTCGCGGAAGTCCGAGCTCCAGAACTACGAGAACACGAGGTCGTTCTTCGAGGCGTGGAACTCGCACGAGTACACGCAGTCGTTCGGAGTGATCTTCTGGATGCTCAACAACGCGTGGCCGTCGGTCCACTGGAATCTGTACGACTGGTACTACAAGCCCGGAGGCGGGTACTTCGGCGCCAGGAAGGCGAACGAGCCGGTGCACATCGCCTACGACTACTTCACCAGGAATGTCTACGCCGTCAACTCGACGCTGACTCCGCGGAGCGGCCTCACGGCAACGGCAACGGTCTACAACATCCCCGACCTGACCCAGAGGTACACGACGCAGGCGACCGTGAACGTGCCGGCGAACGCGTCGACGCAGGTGCTCACCATCCCTGCCCTGACCGGCCTGTCGACGACCTACTTCATCCGGCTCCAACTCAGGGACTCGACGGGCGCGGTGGTGAGCAGCAACCTCTACTGGTATTCGACCGGTCCCGACGTGCTGTCGGGTCATAGCACCTGGTACAAGACGACCGTCAAGACCTACGCGAACCTCACGGGTCTGAACGGCCTCGCCTCGAACCCGAACGTGACCGCCGCCGTCGCGCGAACGATCTCCGGCACCCAGCAGACGGTCACGATCACGCTCACCAACACGAGCGCGACGAACCTCGCCTTCTTCCTGCGTCCGGAGATCACGGCCGGGAACGGCGGGAACGAAGTCGTGCCGATCGACTACACGGACAACTACGTCACGCTGTGGCCGGGCGAATCGACCACGATCACGGCGAAGTATCAGACGGGTGACCTGGGCGCGCAGGCGCCGTATCTCCGGGTGCGGGGCTACAACGTGCCGACCACCTCGATCGCCGTGCCGTAGCTCACCGCGGGTCTGTCCCCAGAGGCGAGGAGGCGGCCGAGAGGCCGCCTCCTCTCTGTCGCGAGCCTTACACACCTGTTGTCGCGCCGGCGAACGACGCGGCGGCGCCTCCTTCGTAGCGTGGACATCGCCCAGTTCAAACTCGAAGGAGGAAACGGTGTCATCGATCTTCAACAGTTGGAAAGTCCTCGGCGCCCTGGCGGTGGCGCTGGTGGTCGGTGCGCTTACGGCCGGCGCCGCGTTCGCCGCGCCAGGCGTCCCCGGCCCGCCCGCAGGTTCTCCCGGCGCGGCCAAGTCAGGTCAAACGGCCGCGCCGGACCCGCAGGCCGAGCTCTCGAAGAAGCAGGAGAAGCTGATCGCGGTCGCGCAGAAGCTCGCCGACAAGGGGAAGGAGCGCGGCTCCGACTTCGCCGGCGTCTCGATCGATCCCGACACCGGCACCGTCGACCTGTTCCGCAAGGACAAGTCGAAGGGCCACGGGCTCGACTCCGTCCCGGCGGGCGTGAAGATCGACGTCCATGCGGCGAAGTTCAGCCGCCAGGAGATGCTCGACGCTTCCGCGCAGATCACGAACGATGCGCAGCTGCTCGGCGAGCAGCAGCACGTCGGGATCGAGGCCGTCGGGCCGTCCATCGACGGCTCCGGGGTCGTGGTCACGGTCTTCTCGACCGACGCGGCCGACCTCGACAAGGCGTCGAAGGCGCTGCACGGCAAGTACGGCGCGATCGTCGCCGACGTCCACGGCGCTGCCACGAAGCCCTCGAAGAGCGACCAGTTCTTCGCCGGCTTCCGCTTCAACGACTACGCGCCGTGGTACGGCGGCGACCGGATCTCGACGTCCAGCCTCAGCTGCACGACCGGCTTCGCCGCGACCTACAACGGGCTGCCGGCGATGCTGACCGCGTCCCACTGCGGCGGCGTCGGCACGAGCTTCTGGAACGGCCCGACGAGCTCGAACGGCTGGAACTTCATGGGCAACGTGACCTACAGCAACTCGAGCACCGACGTCGCGTCGATCCAGGTCAGCTCCTACTCGAACTACATCAACGTTGGCTCGAACCCGCAGAGCCCGACGCAGCTCCTCATCAGCGGGTGGGCCAGCCCGGTGGTCGGCCAGTACCTGTGCCAGTCGGGCTCGTTCACGGGTGAGGTCTGCTCCCTGCGGGTCGTCGACACCGGCCAGTACGTCTGCCAGAGCTGGTTCCTCTGGTGGTGCACGAGCTGGCAGGGCCCGATCGCCGACGTGATCAACGCCTTCGGCCCGAGCTACTACTCGGCCGGCCACGGCGACAGCGGCGGCCCGGTGTATCTGCGCATGGGCTCGTACGGCATCGCCGAGGGACTCGTTCACGCCGTGCTGTCGCCGAACGCGGCGGCGAACTATCCGGCGTACGGCGGCGACACGATGTGGTGCCCGTCGCCCGAAGGGTGGAGCCAGCGCTGCGCCGCCGGCTTCTCCTTCGTCCACATGCCTGGCTACTAAGCCTCGCCCTCCGCGAGTCGAAGGGGGCGCCGCTACCGCGGCGCCCCCTTTCGTTCGGCCGTCTGTCGCAGGCCTTACAGCCCGAGTGTGGCGCCGGCGAACGACAGGGCCGCCTCTCCCTCCTAGCCTCTGTGTAAGGGGTCACGAGAGGAGCAATCATGAGTACCAACGCCCAGAATTCACAGCTCCACCGCAGACGGGCGGTTGCGCTGGTCGCCGCCGTTGTGGCCGTCCTCGCGATTGCGAGCACGGCGGGCTCGGCGATCGCCGGTGCGACCGGGGGGCCCGTGCAGGATCCCGAACGAAGCGCCACGACGCCCACCGGCTGGCACGTCTGGATAGGGCAGAGCAAGGCGGACCTCGACAAGCTCGCGCAGGACTCCGGTGAACGGGTGGTCAACGTGCAGGTCGTCTCGACCAGTCCGTTGCGTTTCAGCGCCGTGCTGGTCAAGAACGTGGGCCTCGATGCGCGTACGGGAGGGTGGTCGTACGGCACCGAGAGCGATGTCACGAACGCGATCAACGCCAATGGCGGCCGACTGATCGACCTCGAGCCGTACACCGTCAACGGACAACGTAACTTCGCGTATGTCTGGGTCAAGAACGCCGGCGAGGCCGGGAAGGGGTGGCACTGGAATTACGACCTCACGGTCGACGGCGTCACCGATGAGATCAACAAGTACGGCGTCCGCCTGATCGACCTGGACACCTATCTCGTCAACGGCAAGCGCCGCTACTCCTACATCGGCATCGCCAATCAGGGCGTCGACGGCAAGGCCTGGTGGTGGTATCCGGACGTCACGCCCAAGTTCGTGCAGCAGAAGGCGCAAGAGAACCACGCGCGGCTGATCGACGTCGAACGCCCGAGCGCGGGACTGATGACGGTGATCATGCAGCGCAATGACGAGAACGCGTACTCCCGGTACGTCTACGACTACACCTTGCGAGACCTGCTGCGCTTCGAGGCGTCGAACGCCCTCCGGATCGCCGACCTCGAGCAGTACGTCAAGAACGGCAAGGTCCGCTTTGCGGCGAGCCTGATCGACAACGCAACGCCCGAGAACCAGCGCATCCGCGGGATCTGGCGGTCGAGCCCGATGGCGAACGCGCCGTCCGGCAACGACGCGTGGTTCGGCATCTACGCGAAGGAGGTCAGCGGCCCGGTGGACGTGGGCCTGGCGCAGAGCATGACCTTCAACCCCTTGAGCGTGCTCAAGCTCGTGCCGCACCTCTACGTCATGGATCGGCTCGACAAGGGCCAGGTGAACCTCGACGACCCGAACGGGATCTCCTGGACCTCGCTCAAGGGCATGCCCGACGCGATCTACTGCCCGAACCGCGACGCCGGTCTCGCGACGCAGACGGACTCCGAGTCGCTGCGGACGACGCTGACACGCGGTCTCGGGGAGTCGCTCAACCGCGCGCATGAGGCGCTGGTGAACAAGTTCGGCTCGAACGCGATCAACACGCGTATCCACCAGCTCGGGCTCAACGACACCAACGTCTACCCGGGTTGCCCGCAGCCGACGGGTGTAAAGGACTGGACCTTCAACACGAGCACGCTGACCGACCTCGGAAAGTTGTTCGAGGGAGTGGACACGAAGGTCTACTTCCCGAGCAAGTGGACCGTGGTCGACAAGGAGTTCTACGGCCTGATGGCCGACTGGCCCGTCAACGGCGGCATCCAGGCCGTCGTCGCCGACGAGGCCGCGAAGGCCGGGAAGGGTGCGATCGTGAGCGCGTTCATGAAGAAGGTGACGCTCAACGGCAAGGGCGGCGGGACGCTGCTGCCGCAGTCCGACGGCACGTATCAGGGCGGCCGCTCCTTCTTTGGCCGCTTGGAGCTGCCGTTCGTGACCGGCCCGAACAAGGCGACCACGATCAAGACGTTCGTCGGCGGTTACTTCGTCGACAACTTCACGGCTCCGTGCAACGAGGACGACGCCACGACGTCGCCGGATGCGAGCTGCCGGAACTGGAAGAAGAAGCAGGACGCCACCTACCAGCTGTTCGGCGGCGAGCCGTTCCGGATTGCGATCCGCAAGGCGATCGCGACCTGGCCGAGCTCGTAGCGTCCTCGTTAGGGGGCGCCGCCACCGCGGCGCCCCCGTTTTCGTGTCAGGAGCGGCCGGCAGCCCGGTGACCGTGATCCTTACGCTCGCCGTGGACGTGCCTCCGGCCGCATCGCGCTGCAGGACGGAGACCGTGTAGCGCCCGCGCCGTCTGTAGACGTGTCTCACGCGGCGGCCGCTCGCCGACTTGCCGTCGCCGAACCGCCACACCGGCGGGCCCGCGAGGGGCGACTCCCACGGAGCGGGCTCCACGGAGAACAAGCGCGGCGACGACGCCTGCCGGCGCCACGAGCCGGATCGTCTACCGCTTGACGGTGAGCGTCGCTTCCATTCCGAGTGCCCGGTGGTCGCCGAGCGAGCACCACAGCTTGTAGCGCCCAGGTGGAAGCTTCGCCGAGAGCGTCGCCGTCTCCTCCGGTGCGACGACGCGGGTTCCCCAGATCTTCGTGCCGCCGACCCGGCGGAGGCGGAGGTCGTGCGGGTCCTCGCCGAAATTGGCCAGCTCGATCAGCGCGCGGCCGGCCTTGAGCGAGTGGCGGGAGAGCCCGAAGTTGAACTCCGTCGCCGACACCTGCATGCGCGCCGGTGCGGCAAGCGCGAGGGCGACACCGAGGAGCGGCGCGATCACCGGAGCAGCTGAGCCCGCGTGAACGAGGCGGCGTTCGGGATCACGCGCGCGGCGTCCGTGCCGAACCACTGCTCGAAGATGGACGCATAGACGCCCCGGAAGTCTGCGGTCGCGCGCAGGTTGCCCTGCTCGTCGAGCCGGTCGAGGCCGGGGAACTCACCGACCATGCGACCGCGTACGCGCGAGCCGACCAGGAATCCGATCCCGGCCGCGCCGTGGTCGGTGCCGAGCGAGCCGTTCTCCTGCACGCGCCGGCCGAACTCAGACCAGACGTGGACGAGGACGCGGTCGGCGAGGCCACGCGCCTCGAGGTCGCGCTGGAACGCGAGCAGCGAGTCGGCGGTCAGCTTGAGCCCGTCGCTGAGGTCGTCGGCCTGGTCCGAGTGCGTGTCGTACATCCCGGGCGCGCGCAGGGCGACGCAGCGGAGCGGTAGTCCGGCCGCCAGCATCGCCGCGAGCCCGGCGAGGCGGCGCGCGAAATCGTCCGGCTTCGCGTCCGGGTACTTGACCGGGCTGCTGATCCCGCCGGCGAACGGCTGCAGCCGGCCGCGGAGGCGGTGCGCCTGCGCGGCAGCCTCGCCGGCCTGGCGGAGGGCGGGATCCTTCCCGCGGCTATGCGCGGCCCCGAGCTGCGCTACCGCGTCCAGCATCGCGTCCTCGAGCGGGAACTTGCCGCCCTTTGGCGGTGAGAAGGCGTAACGGTCGGGGCCGTCGATCGAAGCGACGGGCATCCGCGCGGTCGCGAGCGCCGGCTGGAGCCGGTTGTCGAGCGAGAGGCCCTGCAGCGGGTTGTCCGGAGCTCCGGTGGCGTCGAGGAACCGGCCGAGCCAGCCTGTCCGGATGTGCGCATCCGTCGCGCCGACCTCCCAGTAGTGACGGGAGGTGAAGTGGGACTTGTCCGGGTGGTCGTAGCCGATCCCGGGCAGAACTGCGACCTTCCCCTCGCGATGGAGGGTCGAGATCGCCGCGGCCGAGGGATGCCACCGGAGGCGAGAGTCCTCCTCGAATGCGAGGCCGGCCGACGCCGGCAGCGCGAGCTTCGGCCGCAGCGAGTAGTAGCGGGAGTCGGCGGCCGGATAGAGGACGGAGAGGGAGTCGATCCCGCCTTCCAGGAAAACGGACACGAGCACAGGCGAGCTCGGGCCGGCGGCTGCGCTCGCGATGCCGTCCTCGAGCGCGCGTGACCCAAGCCAGTTGCCGCCGTAGACGGCGAGCGCGAGGCCGGCCGAGCGGGCCAGGAAAGTCCGGCGCGAGAGCCCGGTGCCGGCCGGGATCGGCATGCCGGGTTCGATTTCCGGCAGGCCCTGGTCCGCTCGGGCGGCGGCGGCGCGGAGGAACCCCGTCCGGGAAAAGTCGTGGCAGGGACAGGCGTGTCGTGCCATCAGGACGTCTGAAGGTCGGGAGAGGTGGCGATCAACTGGCGGAGCGCAACCTCGACGTCGGCGGCGCCCGCGCCGGCAGCGAGGTTCCGCTTTGCGAAGCGCAGAAGGACGGCGCGCGTCGATTTGGTCAGGGCCGGGTGCCGCCAGAACGCGACCGCCTCGTCGACGAGCTTCGTGGCGCCGCCCGAGCCACCGGCGCCCGTCTCGGCGAGTGCCGTCGCGGCGAGGAACCAGCGGCCGCGGAAGGTGGCGGTGTCGAGCCAGCGGGTCTCGTCCCAGCCGGCGACGTTCGGCGGATAGAAGAGGCGCTGCCCGCTCAGCGGCGCGAGCCGGAACCACTGCGTCGTCGCGATGCCGCGCCCGAGTGTCCGCAGCATGCCGGCGGCGTAGACGACGGGCGGCTTCACCATGCGCGGCCCGTTGTAGAGGGCCGGGTGCTGCAGGATCGCCTCGACGACGGGCCGCACCTCGTACTTGCGGACGTAGATCCGCTCGAGGGCCCGCTGCGTCGCCCGCGGCGGCGCCGTGGGGACGAAGTACCTCCACAGCTTCGTGACGAAGAAGCACGCGTGGTCGGGATTCCCGAGACAGAGACGGCAGGCGTCGTGCCAGTCGAACGCGCCCGACTGGCCGAAGACGCTCTTCACGCCGTCGTCGTGAAGCTTCGGGTCGTAGCGGAAGTCGGTCGGGCCGATCCCCTTGACCCGTCTGCTGCGCCAGCCGGTGAGGGCGCGCGCTTGCTCACGCACGTCCGTCTCGGAGTAGGCGCTGCGGTCGGCGCCGAGCGTGAACAGCTCCATCAGCTCGCGGGCGTAGTTCTCGTTCGGCCGCCCCTTGGCGTTCTTGTTGCCGTTGAGCCACTGGAGCATCGCCGGGTCGGCCGTGACGTCGAGCAGCAGGTCGCGGAACGAGCCGAGAGCGTGCTTCCGGAAGGTTCCGTTCTGGTCGAGCATCAGCTTCTGCGAGCCGACGCCCTGGTTCGAGGTCGCGAACCAGTCGTGCCAGACGAGCGTCATCCGCTCGACGAGCGGCTGGTTCGTGCGCCCCATTCGGTCGAGCCACCACAGGTGGTCGTGTCCCGACGCGTCGTACGGCGCAATCGGGAACTGCTTGTCGTCGACCGGGGCCGGCCCGGTCAGCCTCTCGGCAGGAGGTCGCGTGAGCGAGAGGACGGCACGGTGCAGCCCTTTGCCGGCGAGCCGCTTCGCCTCACCGGGGCGCGGACCGAACCCCGCACGCCAGAGCAAGCGCTCGGCCTGAGCGGGTCCGAAACGGCCCTTGAACGTGGGGACGCTGGACCCCGCCTGCACGGACGTGTTCTAACGAACTCTCTTTTGGAAGGCGTAAAGGTTTGGCGTGGATCTCGCGCGAGAACGTGATTCCGGCAGCACAGAGAGTCTTACATAGTCGTTCGTTGACATTCCTTCCGATATGCGGCTTAATTCGGGTCTCCAGACCAGCGACTTACTAAGGATGAGACAGATTTACTAGTAGTTTTGATCAGTTTTCCTTTGACATCCTCTCGGCAGGCGGCACAATGAGCCAATCCGAGAGGGGTCTCAGGCGGCCCGCCCGGCGTGGCGTCGATCGAGCGAGGAAATGTCGAAAGGGGAGAGGATGACGAAGCGCAGTCTGCGCGTGGCGTTGGGAATCGCCGCGATCGCGTGTCTGCTCGTGGTTCCGACGGCGGTGGGTGCCGATTCACTTGGCTCCGCGCCGGAGGCCGCTGGCACGTTCAACGAATCGACGAATGCATGGTTCGTCGAGCTCCGCGGCGCACCCTCCGTCAACGGGGGTCGCGCCGACTCGCTGAAGTCGGAGCATGCAGCTTTCAAGGCGGCCGCGAAATCAGAGGGTGTCGCCTTCACGCAGCGCCGCGAGTTCTCGACGCTGTGGAACGGGTTTTCGGTCGACGTCTCGCGGGACAAGGTCGCCGCGCTTCGTGACATCCCGGGAGTCCAGGCGGTCTATCCGGTGAACACGGTCTCGCTGCCGCCGCTCGAGGCGGCGACGGACGGCAACGGCGATCCCGATATCGCCAACGCCGTCACCATGACCGGCGCCGACATCGCCCGAACGACCCTTGGCTATGACGGATCTGGGATCAAGATCGCGATCATGGACAGCGGCGTGGACTACGCGCTGCCCGAGTTCGGCGGCGGCACCTTCCCGAACTCGAAGGTGATCGGCGGTTACGACCTCGTCGGCGACAACTACGACGCCAGCACGGCCGACACGACCTACCAGCCTGTGCCGCACCCGGATTCCGATCCGGCGCCGTGCGACCCCAACGTCGCGGACGAGATCGCTTCCCATCCGGGAGCGGGCAGCTCGTCGGCCGCGCACGGCACGCACGTGGCGGGAATCGCCGCCGCGGACGGCCGCGGCCACGAGGCGGCGGGTGAGGTCACCGGCGTCGCGCCGGGCGCGAAGGTCCTCGCCTACCGCGTCTTCGGTTGTAACGGCTCGACCGACGAGGACGTGATGATCGAGGCGATGGAGCGGGCGCTCGCCGATGGGGCGAACGTCCTCAACATGAGCATCGGCTCGGCGTTCGAGAGCTGGGCAGGCGCCCCCACGGCCGCCGCCGCGAGCAACCTCGCCGCGGCCGGCGTGGTCGTCGTCGCGTCGATCGGCAACAGCGGCACCAGCGGCCTCTACGCCGCAGGCGCCCCGGGCGTCGGCGCCAACGTGATCGGCGTCGGCTCGTTCGACAACATCAGGACGACCCTCCCGGCCTTCTCGGTCGGCGGGACGCTCTTCGGCTACAACCGCGCCGCCGCGGCTCCGGTGGCACCGACGACGGGCGGAGGGACGCTCGTCACGACCGGGGCGCAGTTCGTGACCGACGGCGGTTGCGTGGCTTTCGCACCCGGCAGCCTCGCCGGCAAGATCGCGCTGATCCGGCGCGGGACGTGCACGTTCTTCCAGAAGGCGTCGAACGCACAGGCGGCCGGCGCGGTGGCAGTCGTTCTCTACAACAACGTCGCCGGCGAGCTCAACCCGACCGTGGCGGGCGCGACGCCGATCAGGATCCCCGTGGTCGCGCTCTCCGGCACGAACGGGAACGCGCTGTGGACGCTCGTGAACGGCGGGACCAACGCCCTCACGTGGACGAACCTGACCGCGTCGACGCCGCAGGCGACCGGGAACCTGGCCTCCGACTTCACGTCGTACGGCCCGGACGCCGAGCTGAACCTCAAGCCGGACCTCGGCGCGCCGGGCGGCTCGATCTACTCGACGTGGCCCCATCAGCAGTTCGGCGGCCACAACTCGATCAGCGGCACCTCGATGTCGTCCCCGCACGTCGCGGGCGCCGTCGCGCTCTACCTGCAGGCGCATCCGGGCGCGAGCTACAGCGCCGTCCGGACGGCGTTCCAGAACACGGCCTCGCCGCGTCTCTGGTTCGGCAATCCGGGGCTCGGCTTCCTCGAGCCGACCTATCGCCAGGGTGCGGGCATGCTCCAGATCGACAAGGCGATCCTGACGCAGGGGTTCGTCACACCGAGCCGGATCGCACTCGGCGAGGGTGCGGGCGGCACGCGGATGCTGACCGTCACCAACGACGGCAGCTCCGCCGTCACGTACGCCCTCTCGAACGTCGGCACGATCGGGACGGGCCCGAACACGTTCGCGGTCTCGTTCTTCGGCCCGTCGGCGACGGCGACGTTCTCGTCGGCGAACCTGACGGTGCCGGCCGGCGGCTCGGCGACGGTGGGGGTCACGGTCAACGCCGATGCGACGTTGCCCGACAAGAGCCTCTACGGCGGGTACGTCGTCCTGACGCCGCAGGGCGGCGGCCAGACGCTGCGCGTTCCGTACGTCGGCTTCAAGGGCGACTACCAGTCGATCCAGGCTCTGAGCCCAGCGAACTGCAACTACCCGGCGCTCGTGCAGGTCAAGGCTGGAGCTTCGATGGCGTGCACCGGCGGCTCGATCGGCGGGATCCAGCGGATCACCGCCAACGGCACGTTCACGATGCAGGGGAACGACATCCCGATCGTCCTGTATCACCTCGACCACCAGGTGCGGAAGCTAAACGTCCAGGTGTTCAAGTCGGACGGCTCGGCCGTGCATCCGGTGTTCAACTACGTCGCGCAGGCCCAGTTCCTCAGCCGGAACTCGACGTCGACGAGCTTCTTCGAGTTCGACTGGGACGGGATGCGCTCGCAGGACAACGGTGGCGGCAACGGCGACCACCGCAAGCTCGTGCCGAACGGGCAGTACATCCTCAAGGTGAGCGTCCTCAAGGCGCTCGGCGACGAGAAGACGGCGTCCGACTGGGAGACCTGGACGTCGCCGACGATCACGCTCGCCCGGCCGTAGCCGGCAGAGAAGGTCGGTAGGACGAAGAGGCCCCGCTGCGGCGGGGCCTCTTCTGTTCTAGGACTTCTTCCTCGCGGTGGCCTTGCCGCCCTTCCGGCCGGCGGCCGCTTTCTGTGTCTTCGTGCCGCCGCGGGCCGTTCCGGAGCGCGAGGTGCTCGCTGCCGAGCGCGACCTCGAGGTTCCGGAGGTCGTCGAGCGCGAGGTGCCGGACGTCGAGCGCTTCTTCGCCGTCGCCGACGTCGACCGCGACTTCGTCGTTCCCGACGAACGCGCCTTCGTCGTGCCTGAAGTCGACCGCGCCTTCGCCGCCGTTGCCTTGCCGCCCTTGCGACCGGCTGCCTTCTTCTGGGCTGTCGTTCCGCCGCGGCTCGACGATGTCCGCGACGCAGCGCGCGTGCCCGACGAGGCCGCTCGAGCGGAGCTCGTGCGCGACGACGTCGACCGGGACGAGCTCGAGGACGACCTCGGCTTCGCCGCGGTGGCCTTGCCGCCCTTGCTGCCGGCGGCCTTCTTCTGTGCCGTGGAACCACGCTTCGCCGAGGAGGTCGATCCCTTGGAGGCGGTGGCGGCCTTGGCGCGGCTCGACGTCCTTCGTGGCGAGGCCGCGCGGACTCGCGAGATTCCCTCCTCGGTCGACGCCTCGACAGGCGCTTCGAACGCGTTCTCTAAGGGTGCCTCGGACTGCTTGTCGTCTTCGAAGTAGCTCATCAACCCTCCTACTCGGAGATCTCTTGCACGACCCGGCCGGTCTTCGTGTCGTCGCCCTCGCGAGCGACGTCGGCCTGGGCAACGACACCGACGAGCTTGCCGTCCTCTTCGATCACGGGCAAGCGGCGGACCTGGTGCTTCGCCATCAGCCGAAGCGCCTCGTCGAGGTCCTGCTGCGGATCGATCGTGACGAGCTTCGTGGATGCAACCTCGCGCACGGTGACCTCGTTGGGATCCTTGCCTTCCGCGACAACACGGATCGCGATGTCACGGTCGGTCAGCGTCCCGATCAGCTTGTCGCCTTCGACGATCGGTGCGAGCCCGACGTCTTCGTCTCGCATCATCTTCGCCGCGTAGGTGACGGACTTGTCCGCATCGATCGAGCACGGGTTCTCGGTCATCAGGTCGCGAATAGTGTGACCCATTCGATTTCCCTCCTTTTTGTGCCCCGCGTATGGCTACCCCCGCCGTCCTGAGGTAAAACGGCGCTCGTGGGCTACGCCGACCACGTGCGAAAGCTTGCGTTGTCCTTCCCCGAAACGTACGAGGATTCGCCCTGGGGTCATCCCGTCTTCAAGGTCGGCAAGAACAAGATGTTCGCGGGAATGTCGAACGACGAAAGCCCGCTGACGCTGACGGTGAAGCTGACGCCCGAGGAACGCGAGATCGCGTTGAGCCTGCCGTACGTCCGGGTGGCCGCCTACGTCGGCCGCTATGGCTGGGTGACCGCCGAGGTCAGCGACGACGAGACGCTCGAGAACGCGCTCGAGTGGCTGCGCGAGAGCTACTGGCTGAACGCTCCCGCCGCTCTCCGCGACGCGGCGATCGAGTCGTGATCGATGTGGGACTTCGACTAGGCGGACAACTGACGGTCGCGGCTCGGCTCTTCTAGCCCGCTTCGGGATCGTCCTCCGCGTTGCCCTGCTCCTCCTCGGGGTCCGGGACCGGCGACTCGTCGAGCTCTTCGTTGCGGTCGTCTTCGCGCGGCTGCTCAGTATCCTGGGTCGACATGAAGGTCGTCCTTCCCGATCAGTCCGAGCTCGAACTTCCCGACGGCGCGACGGGCCTCGACGCGGCGCGGGCGATCGGGCCGAAGCTCGCGGAGCAGGCCGTGCTCGTGCGCTCGAACGGCCGCGTCCAGGACCTGCGGCTGCCGCTCGAGGACGGACAGCCGATCCAGATCCTGACCACGCGCGACAAGGACGACCCGGACGCGCTGTACGTCCTCAGGCACTCGTCCGCGCACCTCCTCGCCGAAGCGGTGCGGCGCCTCTACCCCGGCGTGAAGGTCGCGATCGGCCCGCCGATCGAGAACGGCTTCTACTACGACTTCGAGTTCCCCGAGCCGATCCGCGAGGAGGACCTGCCGCGGATCGAGGAGGAGATCCTGCGCGAGCTCGAGGAAGGCCGCGAGTGGACGCGCGAGGAGGTGAGCGCCGTAGAGGCGCGCCAGCGGTTCCTCGAGGAGAACGAGCCGTACAAGGTCGAGCTCGTCGAGACGGCCGACGGGCCGATCTCCTTCTACACGCAGGGCGATTTCACCGACCTCTGCCGGGGCCCGCACCTGCAGAACTCGCAGCCGATCAAGGCGATCAAGCTGACGAATCTCGCCGGCGCGTACTGGCGCGGCGACGAGAAGAACAAGCAGCTGACGCGGATCTACGGGACGGCCTTCTACTCGCAGGCCGACCTCGACGTTTACCTCGAGCGGCTCGAGCAGGCGCGGCAGCGTGACCACCGGAAGCTCGGCCCACAGCTGGGCCTCTTCCACTTCGACGAGCACTCGCCGGGCTCGCCGTTCTGGCACCCGAAGGGAATGACCATCTGGAACGAGCTCGAGGACCTGCGACGCAGGGAGAACGCGAGGCGCGGCTACCACGAGGTGAAGACGCCACTCATCTTCGACAAGGCGCTCTGGGTCACCTCCGGCCACTGGGAGAAGTTCCGCGAGCACATGTTCCTGATCCCGCTCAACGACGAGCAGGTCTACGGGATGAAGCCGATGAACTGCCCGGGGCACATGCTCCTCTTCGGGAGCGCGCTCCGGAGCTACCGCGACCTGCCGCTCCGGTACGCGGAGGCGGCACCGCTGCATCGAAACGAGCTTGCCGGCGCGCTGCACGGGTTGACCCGCGTCCGGCACGTGACCCAGGACGACGCGCACATCTTCTGCACGCAGGAACAGATCGCGTCCGAGCTGGACGGCTGCGTCGACTACCTCCGCTACGTCTACGGTCTCTTCGGCCTCGAGCCGCGCGCGGAGTTCTCGACCCGTCCCGACGACAAGCTGGGCGGCGACGAGGAGTGGGACTTCGCGGAGGGCGAGATCCAGGCGGCGCTCGAACGCAATCAGATCCCGTACGAGATCGGCGAAGGCGAGGGGTCGTTCTATGGCCCCAAGATCGACCTCCACGTCGCCGATGTGCTCGGGCGGTCGTGGCAGCTTGGGACGATCCAACTCGACCGTCAGATGCCCGCGCGGTTCGGGCTCACCTACATGGGCCCGGACAACGCCGAGCACCCGGTCTTCGTGATTCACCGCGCCCTTTACGGCTCGTTCGAGCGCTTCATCGCGATCCTGCTCGAGCATTACGGCGGCGACCTGCCGTTCTGGCTGGCGCCCGTCCAGGTCCGCATCATCCCGGTGGGCGAGGATCACCGCGAGGCGGCCGGTCGGCTCGCCGGCGAGCTCGGTGAGTTTCGGGTCGAGGTGGACGAGCGCGACGAGACGGTTGGCCGGCGGATCCGCGACGCCGAGCTGGAGAAGCTCCCGTGCGTGCTCGTCTTCGGCGACAGGGAGTCGGACGAGGCGCTGGCGGTGCGGAAACGCGGCGGCGAGCAGGCAACGCTGAGCCTTGATTCGCTGCGCTCGGAGCTTGCTACTCTCTAGGTCTGCGAAGCAGGAGCGCCCACGTTCCTCACCACCCGAGCGATTGAGCTCAGGGTCGGTTCAACCGAGTCGGAGAGACGAGGATCCTGGGCCGCTGCTTGCAGCGGTTTTTGTCGTCCGAAGAAAGGATGAAGCGAGCTTGGTGATTGCTCTTTGAGGCCTAGACGCACGATCGAGCCCCCGTCGAGGCCGGTGCCGCAGGCGCGAATCAACGACAACATCCGCGCGTCACAGGTTCGGCTGATCGACGAGGACGGTTCGCAGCTCGGCATCAAGTCCACGTCCGAGGCGAAGCAGTACGCGTTCGACAAGGGTCTCGATCTAGTCGAGGTCGCGTCGCAGGCCGATCCGCCCGTCGCGCGGATCATGGATTACGGGAAGTACCGCTACGAGCAGGAGCAGAAGGCCAAGCTCGCCCGCAAGCACCAGACGCAGATCAACGTCAAGGAGATCAAGCTCAGGCCGAAGATCGGGATCCACGACTACAACACCAAGAAGGGCCACGTCGAGCGCTTCCTCAACCAGCGCGCGAAGGTCAAGGTCACGATCATGTTCCGCGGGCGGGAGACGTCACATCCCGAGCGCGGGCGCGATCTGCTGATGCGGCTGGCGGAGGAGGTGTCCGAGATCGGACAGGTGGAATCCCCGCCGCTCCTCGACGGCCGCAACATGGTGATGGTGCTGGGGCCGACGAAGAACGCGGGAGTGAAACGAGATGCCGAAGACCAAAACGAACAGCAGCGTGAAGAAGCGGTTCAAGCAGACGGCGGGGGGCAAGATCCTGCGCCGTCGGGCGATGCAGAGCCACAACCTGGAGAAGAAGTCGCCCAAGCGGAAGCGCAGCTTCCGTAAGGACACGCCGCTCGCCAAGAGCGACTACCCGACCCTCCGCAAGATGCTCGGCCGGAAGAAGGCGCTCTAGTCATGCCCAGGGTCAAGCGATCCGTCCACGCGCGCAAGAAGCGCAAGAAGGTCCTCGGGCAGGCGAGGGGCTATTGGGGGCTGAAGAAGTCCTCGTACCGCTACGCCAAGGAGCAGGTCGAGCACTCGCTCGCGTACGCATACCGCGACCGCAAGGCGAAGAAGCGGACCTTCCGCCGTCTCTGGATCATGCGCATCAACGCCGGCGCGCGCGCGAACGGCCTCTCGTACAACCAGTTCGTCGCGGGGTTGAAGAAGGCGAACATCGAGCTCGACCGCAAGGTGCTCGCGGACATGGCCGTGAGCGATCCGCAGGCGTTCGGGGCGATCGTCCAGCAGGCCAAGTCGGCACTGGACTCCTAGCGCCCCTGATCTCCTCCCGCGAGAACGAGAAGCTCAAGCTCGTTCGGAAGCTGCACGACCGCCGCTGGCGGGACAAGCTCGGGCTTTTCGTCGCGGAAGGGGAGGACCTGGTCGAGGCGGCCCGCGAGGGCGGCCATGAGACGGTCGAGGTGCTCGTCGCCGGAGAGAACGTCGAGCCGGCGCTGCTCGCCGAGGTGTCGACGCTCGGTCATCCGCCCCGTGTGATCGGCGTCTTCCGGAAGCGGAACTGGGTGAACCTGACGCTTCCCACAGCGTTGATGCTCTGGCGGGTCGCGGATCCGGGCAACGTCGGCGTGCTCGCCCGCTCGGCGCGGGCGTTCAATGCCGGGCTCGGCCTGTCCGAGGGATGTGCCGACCCGTTCTCGCCGAAGGCGCTCCGGGCGTCGATGGGTGCGACCGCGACGGTTCCCCTGTTCGAGTTCGTGACGCCTCCCGGGTCGGTCGCACTCGTGGCGCACGGCGGGCGCCCGCTGGACGAGCTCGATCTGGACATCTACACCACCTTCGTGCTCGGCTCCGAGCGGGACGGCCTTCCCGCGGAGGTGGTCGAGCGCTGTGACCTGACGGCGACGATCCGACTGCCGGGTCGCGTCGAGTCCCTGAACGTGGCGATGGCCGGCACGATCGCCCTCTACGAGTCCTGGCGCCGGCGAGCCACCCAAATCGTGTCCTCGCCGCCCGAGTAGCGGCGCCGGTCGAACCAGCCGTAGCAGGCCTCGACCTCGAAGCCGCTCTCCTCGAGCAGGCTCCGCCAGTCGTCCGGTTCGAGCCAGGCGAGCGTCATCGTCGTCTCTCCGCTCTCGCCCCGCACCGACAGCGTCAGCGTCCGCGCGACCGTGTCCCAGAGTGCGCGCTCCCAGATCCCGGGCTCTCGCTCGATCCAGCGGTCGTGCGTCGCCTCGACGTCCTCCGCGCCCGGAGCGAACACGTCGAAGACGAGCCGCCCGCCCGTGATCAGGAGAGAGCGCGCGGCGGCGAGCGCCCGGCGCCGTTCGGCGTCCGTGTGGAGGTGGAGGAACGAGCGAAATGGACAGATGACGAGCGGCACGCGCTCGTCGACCGGCGGCTCGCGCAGGTCGCCGAGACGCAGGTCGAGCTCGACGCCCGCCAGCTCCGCGCGGCGACGGCAGACCTCGAGCATCCCCGGGGACGAGTCGACCCCGATCAGGCGGATCCCGTCGGCCGCAATCGGGATCGCGATCCGGCCGGTCCCGACCCCGAGCTCGACGACCGGCCCGCGCGTCCGCCGCGCCTCCGCCAGGTAGAAGGCGACGTCCTCGGTGACGCTGACGCTCCAGGGGTCGTAGAGCTCGGCGATCGCGTCGTAGGGGCTCGGCTGTGGAGGCATCGTCACATTGTTGATACGTGCAGGCCTGGCCGCGGAGGACATGTCCGGGGGACAGACGCCGGTCTCGCTGGGGGAACCTCCCGGTTCCCCCAGACCCCCTCCACTGTTCTGCGCGTCGCGCGGACAGGCCGCTTCGCGGCCGGCTCGCTTCGGCCGTGTCGGCAGTGGTCGACGGTGATCAGCATTCGCGACGCCCAGTGGCTAGATTCGGCGTCGTGGATTGGGACGCCTATGTCGCCGAAGCTGAAGCCGCGTACTCGACTGCCCAGACGCCGCAGGAGCTGTCGGACGTCCATGTCCGATACTTCGGCCGAAAGTCGCCGCTTCGGCTCGCGCTGCGAGAGATCCGGGATGCCGAGACGGGCCGCAGGCTGAACGGCGTGCGGGTGCGACTGGAAGAGGCGGAGCATGCGGCCTCAGCGCGCATTGCGCGCACTCAGCTCGACGAACGGCTCGCCGACGACGCCTTCGACGTGACGCTGCCCGGCGACGAGCTTCCGCTCGGGCAGCTCCACCCGACGACGCAGATCCGGCGGATCGTCGAGGACACGTTTCTCGGCCTCGGCTACGAGATCCGGGACGACCGCGAGGTCGAGACGGTCGAGTACAACTTCGACAAGCTCGCGTTCGCGCCCACGCATTCCAGCCGCTCGCCGCGCGACACGTTCTTCCTCGACGGCGACACCGTCCTTCGCACGGAGACGTCGCCCTCGCAGATCCACCACCTCGAGGAACGCGAGCCGCCCGTGTACATGGTCTCGATCGGCCGTGTCTACCGGCGTGACGCGGTCACCCCGACGAGGTTCCCGATCTTCCATCAGTTCGAGGGGCTCGCCATCGACCGGAACATCACGCTCGCCGACCTCAAGGGGACCCTCCTGCACGTGATGCGGGCGCTGTTCGGGGACGATCGGCAGGTGCGCTTCCGCACCCATTTCTTCCCCTTCACCGAGCCGTCGATCGAGCCGGACGTCTCCTGCGGGGTCTGCGGCGGCGCCGGTTGCCGCACCTGCAAGTTCTCCGGCTGGATCGAGCTCGGCGGCGCCGGCATGGTCGATCCGCAGGTGCTGCTCAACGTCGGCGTCGACCCCGAGGTCTGGAGCGGCTTCGCCTTCGGCTGCGGCCTGGAGCGCAGCGCTCAGCTCCGGTTCGACATCGAGGAGATCCGGCCGCTGTGGTCGCCGGACCTCCGTGTCCTGAGGCAGTTTTGAGAGTCCCCGTCTCCTGGTTGCGCGACTACGTCGCCGTCGAGATGCCGCTTCCGGAGCTGGCGGAGCGGCTCAGCATCGCCTCGGCCGAGGTCGAGGGGATCGAGCGCCGCGGCGTCCCGGACCAGGACGGCAACCTCGGTCTCTTCCGCGTCGGACGCGTGTTGGAGGCCGGCAAGCATCCGAATGCCGACCGCCTGCAGCTGTGCCAGGTCGACGTGGGCGAGGGGTCGCCGCGCCAGATCGTCTGCGGCGCCTGGAACTTCGGCGCGGGCGCGACCGTCGCGGTCGCGCTTCCCGGCGCCGTCCTCCCGAGCGGGGTAACGCTCGAGGCCACGAAGCTCCGCGGCGAGACGTCGAACGGGATGATCCTCGCCGAGGACGAGGTCCAGCTCGGCGAGGACCACACCGGGATCATGGTGCTCCCCGACACGCACGAGCCGGGCACGCCGCTGGCCGACGTGCTCTCCCTCTCCGAGCACATCCTTCTCGTCGAGTCCACGGGCAACCGGCCCGACCTGATGTCCATCTACGGCATCGCGCGCGAGGTCTCGGCGCTCTACGACATCGATCTCGCTCCCCCGCCGGGCCGCGACCCCGAGCGTGCCGGCGAAGAGTCCGTCGACATCCGGGTGGAGGACTTCGAGGGCTGTCCCCGGTACGTCGGCCGGCTGTTTCGGGGCGTGACGATCGGCCCGTCGCCCGAATGGCTGCGCACCCGTCTCCACGACGCCGGCATGCGGCCCATCTCGAACATCGTCGACGTCACCAACTACGCCATGCTCGCGCTGGGGAACCCGCTGCACGCGTTCGACCACGCGACGCTCGCGGAAGGGCGCATCGTCGTCAGGAGAGCGAAGCGCGGCGAGAAGCTGCGGACCCTGGACGGCGTCGAGCGCGAGCTCGAGCAGTACGACCTGATGATCGCCGATGCCGAGCGGTCGGTCGCGCTGGCCGGGATCATGGGCGGCGAGGAGACCGAGATCACCGGGCGGACGATCGACGTTCTCCTCGAGGCGGCGAACTTCGAGCCGTACGCGATCTTCCGCACCTCGGAGCGGCTGCGCCTGCGCACCGAGGGCTCGAACCGGTGGGAGAAGGGCGTGGATCCCCACATCGCGCCGCAGGCGGCCGCGCTCGCGACCGAGCTGATCGTCGAGCTCACCGGAGCGGGCTGGGTCGGCGACGTCGACGTGAAGGGTGCCCTGCCGGAACGGCCCGTCGTGCCCTTCCGGCCCGAGCGCGCCGACGCGCTGATCGGGCTCGAGACCCCGGCGGCCGACCAGCACGCCTTGCTGCGCACGCTGGGGTTCGACATCGACGGCGAGCGCGTCACCGTTCCCACGTGGCGCGCCCGTGACGTGACGCGCGAGGTCGACGTCGTCGAGGAGATCGCGCGCTTCCGGCTCCAGGACGTCCCGTTCACGCTGCCCCAGCGGCGGGCGATGTTCGGCCGTCTTTCGCCGAGCCTCCGGCTGCGGCGACGGGTCGAGGACACGCTCGTCGGTCTCGGCTACTCCGAGGTCTACACGCCCTCGCTCGTGGAACAGGACGGCGATCCGGACGCGCTCCGGCTGCCCGAGCCGATCACGATCGAGCTCGCAATCCTGCGGACGTCGCTTCTGCCGAGCCTGATCGAGGCCGCCCGTCGCAACCACGAGGTGGGGAACGAAGGCGTCGCTCTGTTCGAGATCGCCCGCGTCTACCCCCCGAGCGGCGGACCGCTGCCCGCTGAGCGGCGTCATGTCGCCGGCATCACCGAGGGCGGGTTCTCCCGCGCCAAGGGCACCGTCGAGGCGCTCGGGCGCGCGCTGAAGGCGGACCTGCACTTCTCGCAGTCCGAGTACGAGCTGTTCCACCCCAGCCGGTCGGCCTCCGTAACTGCCGGCGTCGTCGGTGAGCTGCACCCCTCGCTGCTAGAGGGGCGGTGGTCCGCCTTCGAGCTGCACCTGGCGGAGCTCGAGGCGGCCGCGCCCGAGCGCGTCCAGTACGAGGACGTGATCAGCTTCCCGGCCGTCCGCCAGGATCTCGCCTTCGTCGTCGACGTGGACGTGCCCGCCGGCGATCTCTTCGCGGTCGCGCGTGAGGCTGCCGGGCCGGACCTCCGCGAGCTCCGGTTCCTGAGCGACTACCGGGAGCCGCCGATCCCGCCGGGGAAGAAGTCGATCGCATTCTCGGTCGCCTTCCAGTCGCCCGAGCGGACGCTGACCGACGAGGACGCGGCGAGCATGCGGGAGCGCATCGTCGAAGCGCTGAAACGGCGGCTCGGCGCCGAGTTGCGCGCCTGATCTCGCCTACAAGCACCTAACAAACCCGTATCCGAACCGAGCAGTATGTCGTTTGCAAGGCGTACTAACACTGTGGCAACGTCGTACGAATACGAGGAGAGAACGAGATGACGAGGCGAACAGGGATCCTCGGCGCAGTAGTGCTGACGATCGCTCTGGCCGCGTTCACGGGCTCGGCTCTGGCGGGCAACGGCAACGGGAATGGTGCCGCTAATGGCAACGGCAATTCCCAGGCCAGTCCCGCGGCGGAGCACGCTTCTCCGGCTCCGGCACCGGAGAACTCAGCGAATGCTCCAGGGCACACGAAGAAGTCGAGCTCCTCCGGCACGACGACGAAGGGGAGCGCGAGCCAGAACGCTGGGCCCGCCTCCGGCATGAAGCCGACCAACGCGACGACGCACGGCGCGAAGTGCACCACGGGCGGCAGCGGCTCTTCCGTGACCTGCACGCCGGCGAGCTCGAATACCGCCGGGATCGCGTCCGGCAAGGCCGACGTGTCGAAGCGGTATGGCAATGGCAAGACGGCTGCGCAGATCGCGGTCTCACGCGGCGCCCCGGCCGGAACCGAGCTCTACGGCCCAGGCAACAGCCAGCCGCACAAGGTCGCGGTTTGCCCGCACAAGACCAATCACGGCGGCGGCGTCGACGTCCACGCAATCAAGAACTTCACTACGAATTGCGCGTCGTCGAGGCAGTCGTCGCAGTCGGTGAGCACCACGGTGTTCCAGACCGTGGTGGCGACTCAGGCCGCGCAGGCTTCGCAGGCTTCAGCACCGCAGGGCGGCGTACTCGGCGTCACGGCGACCGAGTCCAGGCCGGCGGGCGGCGTGCTCGGTGCGCTCGCCACAGCCGGAAACGTCGCAGGTGAGACCCTGCCGTTCACCGGGTTCCCGATCTGGTTCGCCGTTGCGATCGCACTCGGCCTGATCGTCCTCGGCCTCGCGCTCCGGCGTCGTGGCCGCGCGACGATCTAGTCCGCGACGGCACCTTTGCGCTTCCGAGGGGCGGCCCACCGGGCCGCCCCTCGGCTACCGGTGAAATCCGGGCCGACGAATCGACCGTAAAGAAGAGACCAGTGCTCGTCCGTGCCCTCGGTCTGACCGTCCTGCTCGCGCTCGCGGCGTTGTTGCCGTCGGCAGTTGCGCGCGCCGAGAACCCTGTGCTCGCAGGAACGGTCGGAACGAACGACGCGTTCGTGATCTCCCTCGTCGACGCGAGCGGCTTGAGGGTCACGCACCTCGATCCGGGGACGTACACGATCGTCGTCCACGATCGCTCCGACCAGCACGACTTCCATCTGGACGGGCCGGGCGTGAACCAGTCCACCGACGTCGAGGGCATCGGCGACGTCACGTGGACGGTGACGCTGACCGACGGGATCTACGGCTATCAGTGCGATCCGCACGCGGCGATCATGCACGGGCGGTTCGCCGTCGGAACGGCGCAGCTCCCGCCGCCGACCGCGAAGCTCAGCGGCCGGGTCGGGCCGGGGCGCACGATCTCGGTGCGGGACGAGAACGGCTTGAAAGCCTCGATCCTGACCAACGTCACGTCCGTCCAGCTCACGGTCGCCGACCGCTCGAAGGCCGACAACTTCCACCTGACCGGCAAGAGCGTGAACAAGGCGACGGGTGTCCGCTTCCGCGGCCGCGTCACCTGGAACCTGAAGGTGTCGCCGGGCGTCTACCGCTTCCGCTCGGACCGCCACAAGTCGCTGCGCGGCAGCTTCTCCGTCACCGACGCCGCCTACTCGGCCGGATGAGGCCGGCGTGCTCGCTGCCGGCGGCCTCGATGTCCGCCCGGCGGTCGAGCTCCGAGTCCAGCTCGGCGCCGTAGAGCAGCGCGAACGCCGAGTAGTTCAGCCAGAGCAGGAGGATCACACCGCTTGCGATCGAGCCGTAGGTCTTCGTGTAGTGGCCGGCGAACGTGACGTAGAGCGCGAACAACCCCGAGAGGGCGAGCCAGAGGAGCGCGCCGACCACCGAGCCGGGAGTGATCCACTTCCAGTTCCGCTGGTCGCGGTTCGGCGCGAGGTAGTAGACGAAGGCGAAGAAGAGCAGCACCGCGGCGAAGGCGACCGGCCAGCGGAGGATCCCCCAGATCCAGTCGAACGCATCGCTCAGACCCGCCTTCTTCGAGATCGCCTCGCCGAGCTTCCCGCCGACGACGATCAGTAGGAACACGAGCGCGGTCGTGACGCCGCTGAGGACGACGAGCAGGATCGCGATCCCGCGCAGCTTCCAGAACGGACGCGTTTCCTGCCGGTTGTACGCGCGATTCACCGCCTTGATCACCGACCCCATCGCGCCGCTCGCGGCCCAGACCGCCCCGAAGAGGCCGACGATGAATGCCGCTGCCGAGGCTCCACCGCCGGAGTCCCGTTGCAGCGAGGAGACGAACTTGATCACGCCGCTCGGCGCGATCGGATCGAGCAGGCTCTTGACGTCGTCGAAGAGGTCGAACAGGCCGAGCGCGCCGACGACGAATGCCATCGCCGGGAAGAAGGCGAGCAGGGAGCTGTAGGCGATCTGCTGCGCCAGGCCCATGGCATCGTCGGCCATGAACTCGCGGAAGCTCCGCTTGAGGACGGCGATCCAGTCGCCGCGGCTCAGCCGCTCCGGCCCGCGCGGAGCTCTGCCGACCTGAGCGGTCGGCTCAGTCGCGGTCGACAAGGCGGAAGCGCCCGACCCGCGCCTTCTCCTCGCCTTCGCGGCCGCGTCGGAAGATCAGGCGCATCGTGGCGCCGACGCCGCCGGCCAGGAGGAACCCCGCGCCCAGCGCACCGACCGCGACCACCGGGAGCTTCCCGCGCATCTTGCCGGTGATGTCCGTCGCCTCGCCGAGGCTGTCCCGCAAGGAGTCGGCCGCGGTCGCGAGCTGCTCGCGCTCCGCTTCGAGGTCGCGGCGCACGTCCTCGGCGGTCCGGCTGTTGCTACGTCCTGGAGCCATCGCTCTTCAGCGCCTCCGACGTCAGCTTCGCCTCCCGAATCGCCTGCTCGGGGACGGGCGGCGTCCCCTTTTTGATCCGGGTGACGGCGAAAATCCCGAAGGCGGCGACGTGGAGGAAGAGGATCCCGGTCACGATCAGCAGAGCCGCCCACGTAGGCACCGCAGTCGCGAGACCCGCCGCGATCGCCGCGAACGCGAACCCGACCATGTACAGGAGGAAGAGCGCCGCGCCGACCGCGGAGCCGATTCCGAGGCCGAGCGCCCTGATCTTCCGCTTGAGCTCGATTGCCGCGAGCTCGAGCTCGAGGCGGAGGATCGCGCTCCCGTGCTCGGCGACTTCCTTGGCGGCGGCGCCGAGGCCCTGTGTCTGTCGATCAACCTCGCGGGTGGGCATGGCCTCTCCAGTCGATCCATTTGGCGAGCGCGATTCCGGCCGCGAGCGCGACCCCGGCGACGAGCCACGGATTCGGGCCGCGGCGCCTCCCGTGCGGCGTCTTCGGAGCCGAGCGCTTGCCTAGCTGAGGGCCGGACGGGACGACGCTGCCGCCGCCCGGGCGCTGATTGGTCGGCGCCTCGCCCTTGGCGCGCGCCTTGATCAGGCTCGGCTTCATCTTCCGCAGGAGCCCCGCGTCGTCGGCCAGCGGCTCGGCGAGCTTGGCCTTGAGCCCGCCCTCGGCTGCCAGGCTGTTGGCGATCGCCTGAAGCTTGTCGGCTGCTCGTTCGACCTTCTCATCTCCGGCACTCATTTCTTCGTCGGTGGATCCTCGCCGGTCAATGATCTCCAAACTCGTGCTGCTCCGCGGCGGGAAGCGATCGTCGCAAGCGCGCCCATCCCGCCGTAGAGGGCGCTCCAGAGCAGCTTGCGGAGCATGCCTCGATCCTGTCCCGGGGTTGGGACGTGCAAACCTGGATTTATATGCTCAGTCTATGCAGGCCAGGCGCACCCTCCAGAAGCCCGAGCGGCACCGTTTGATCGAGAGCGTCGTCACGCGGAAGCGCGTGGGGACGCAGTTCGAGCTGATCGACGCGCTAGCGGACGCCGGCTGCGTCGTCACGCAGGCAACGGTCTCGCGCGACATCCGCGAGCTGGGACTCGAGAAGACGCACGACCCGCTCGGACGGCCGCGCTACTACGCGCCGCGGAACGCGCGCCGCGCGGATCCGGCTGAGGCGCTCCGTGGGATCCTCGCCCAGTTCGGCCGTCGCGTCACGGCCGCCGGGAACATCGTCGTCGTCCAGTCGGAGCTCGGCTCGGCGCCCGCGATCGGGCGAGCGCTGGACGAGCTCGGCCACGAGCGGATCGTCGGCACGCTCGCCGGGGACGACACGTGCCTCGTCATCGCTCCGAGCGAACGCGACGCTCGCTCGCTCGCGCGCGAGCTGGGCGACGCCGTTGCCTGAGATCCGGGTCACCCCGATCGCCGACGACGAGGTCGAGCAGTGGGTCGACATCAGGAACGACGTCGATCCGCAGATGCCCGCGCTCGCAGAAGGTCTTCGGCGTCATCGGCAACACGAACCCACGGCCGGGCATGTGCTCGCCCGGATCGACCGCGAGGCGGTCGGCGTGGGCATGGCGTCCGAACAAGGCGACCTCCGGAAGACCGAGGTCGCCGTCTCGTTCTTCGGAGTCCTGCCCCGTCAGCGCCGCCGCGGTGTCGGCTCCGCGCTGTATCGCGCCGTCTCGGACCACGCGCGCAGCATCGGGAAGGCGCAGCTCCAGGTCGATCTCTGGCAGGACGAGCACGACGGCCTCGCGTTTCTCGGGCAGCGCGGGTTCGTCGAGGTCGAGCGGTTCGCCCGCGTCCGCCTCCACCTCGCGCGCGCGGACGTTCCGGCCGGCGCGCCTCCTGCGGGTATCGACCTCGTGCCGCTCGAAGGCCACACCCACCTCGCCCGGTCGATGTACGAGACCGCCGTCGAGGCGTATGCGGACATGCCGTCGACCGACCCGATCGAGTCCACGTTCGACGATTTCTGCAGCCGGGAGGTGGAGCGGCCGGAGCTTCGGCGGGATCTCAGCATCCTGGCCGTCGCCGACGAGGAGGTCGTCGGGTTCGGGACGATCGACATCCATGGCAGCGAGGCTTTCAACTCGCTCACGGCGGTGCGGCGCGGCTGGCGGCGTCGCGGAGTCGCGACGGCGATCAAGCGCGCGCAGATCGAAGCCGCCGAGGCGGCGGGAGTCACGAGCCTGACGACGTTCAGCGAGAAGCGGAACATCCCGATGCGGACGCTCAACCAGAGGTTGGGCTACCGACCTCTTCCCGACCAGCTCCGGCTGCGCGGTCCCCTGGCTTAACGAGGTCGGTCCGGCGGCAAGATCTGCTCGCTCGCCGGGGGGTGCTGAAACTGGTCCAGACGCCGGACGTCGTCGGCCGCGAGGTCGAGGTGGACCTCGCCTTCGACGATCACCGAGACGCGCTCCGCCGGCACGTAGCGCGCCTTCGAGAACAGGCCGATCGAGATCGAGAGGCCGTTGAAGATGTCGTCCTCGCTGTCGCCCACGACCTCGATCACCTTGCCGACGTCCTTGCCATTGGCGACTTTGACCTTCCAGCCCGGCTCGATCATCAGCCACGAGACGGGATCCATCAGACCGAGCGCCCGCCGACGTACCAGACGGGCCCTTGCGTTCCGACCGGGAAGGTGTCGGAGAGCGCCCGCAGGATCTCGACCTCGCCCGTGATCCCCTCCTCGTCGCAGCGCTCGAGGCAGCGGGAAACCATCCCGGACGACGCCCCGTACCCGAACGTGCGGGCGCAGCGGAAGCGAAAGCCCGTCGGTCCGCCGTAGCGCGCCGGGTTGAGCGGAGAGAGTAGGAGCGCAGCGCGGTCGAGGAAGTCGGTCGAGTCGAGCCGCACCTCGGCGTAGATGTCGGTCCAGTCGGGCGGGAGACGGGCCAGCGCATGCTCCCAGTCGTCCTTGAGCTTGGTGCGCACGCGCAGCTCCTCCGCGGGCGCCTCTTCGGTGCCGACCAGCTCGAGCCCGCCGTCGATCCCTTCGTCGTCGAGCCGCCGCAGGAGGCGGCGGATGCCGTCCGCGCCGATCTCATCTCCCCTGTGCCCGGCCGAGAAGCGGATCTGCTTGCCGCGCCGCCCGGGGTTCGCCGGACCGAGGAGGGCGGCAGCGCGATCGCAGCGTCCGTCGTCGGCGACGATCAGACGCAGGCGTGCGGTCCCCCATGGCTCGGGCAGCTCGCGTTCGAGCTCGTTGAACTGCTCGACCAGGCTCACGAGGCTGAGAATAAACTCAGCGCGTGGCGAAGGTTGAGCAGCGAGGGACGCTCTCGCAGGAAGAGCTCCGCGAGTTCTTCCGGGAGATGCTTCTGATCCGCCGCTTCGAGGAGAAGGTCGAGGAGCGGTTCCGCGCGGGCGAGCTCCCGGGCTTCCTCCACGTGGCCATCGGCCAGGAGGCCGTCGCGGTGGGCGTCTGTCGCGCGCTCGAGGACGGCGATGTGATCGCGTCGACCCACCGCGCGCACGGACACGCGCTCGCCAAGGGAACGACGCCGAACGAGCTGATGGCCGAGCTGTACGGGAAGCTGGAGGGCTGTTCGCACGGCTACGGCGGCTCGATGCACCTGTACGACATCGAGCGCGGCAACCTCGGCGCGAACGCGGTCGTCGGCGGCGGGCTGCCGCAGATCACGGGCGCGGCGCTGGCCTTCAAGCTACGGGGCGAGCCGCGCGTCGCCGTCGCCTTCTTCGGCGACGGCGCGACCAACATCGGGACGTTCCACGAGGCGCTCAACCTCGCCCAGCTCTGGGAAGTGCCGGCGCTGTTCGTCCTCGAGGACAACAAGTGGGCGGAGTCGACGCCGGAGTCGCAACACTCGCCGATCCGCGACCTCTCGAAGCGCGCCGAGGCCTTCGGGATGCACGCGATCAAGGTGGACGGCCAGGATCCGGAGGCCGTCTACAAGGCGACGAAGAAGGCGCTGGAGCACGCACGCTCCGGCAAGGGTCCGGTCTTCCTCCATGTCGACACATATCGCCTCTCGGGCCACTACATCGGCGATCCGCAGGTGTACCGGTCGAAGGAGGAGCAGCGTGACGTCCGCGAGCACCACGATCCGCTGACGGCGCTGCGCGCGAGGCTCGAGCTCTCCGACGAGGAGTTCGAGGAGATGGACGCCGAGGTGCAGGAGGTCGTCGACTCTGCGGTCGAGTTCGCGAAGAACGGCACCGACCCGAAGCCAGAGGACGCCCTCAAGAACGTCTATGCCTGAGCTGAGCTACCGCGAGGCGGTGCGCGACGCGCTCTCGCGTGCGATGCGCGAGGACGACGACGTCTTCATCATGGGCGAGGACATCGCCGAGATGGGCGGCTCGATGGGCGTGACGCAGGGGATGGTCGACGAGTTCGGCCCGGAGCGCGTGCGCAACACGCCGATCTCGGAGATCGCGCTCGCAGGCGCCGCGATCGGCGCCGCGGTCCAGGGCATGCGGCCGGTGGCGGAGATCATGTACGAGGACTTCCTCACGCTCGCGACCGAGCAGATCATCAACCAGGCCGCGAAGCATCGGTACATGTCCGGCGGGCAGGTGACCGTCCCCGTCACGTTCCGGACGCAGGGCGGTGCCGGCTGGTCTCCCGGTGCGCAGCATGCGCAGCAGCTCGAGGCCTGGTTCGTCCACATTCCGGGGCTGAAGGTCGTTTTCCCGTCGACACCGACGGACGTGCGCGGCCTCCTCTGGTCGTCGATCTACGACGACAACCCGGTCGTCTTCTTCGAGCACCGGACGCTCTACGGGATCAAGGAGGACGTGCCCGACGAGCTCGAGCCGATCCCGCTCGGCAAGGCTCGGGTTCATCGCGAAGGTGACGACGTGACGGTGATCGCGACCGGCCGGCTCGTGCACGAGGCGATCGCCGCCGCCGAGGAGGCCGAGAAGGACGGCGTCTCGGTCGAAGTGGTCGACCCGCGCACGCTGCAGCCGCTCGACGAGGAGACGCTGGTCGCGTCCGTCAAAAAGACGAACCGCTGCGTCGTCGCGCACGAGGCGGTGACGCGGATGGGCTTCGGCGCCGAGGTCGCGGCCGTGATCCAGTACCAGGCGTTCGACTGGCTGGACGCGCCGATCGAGCGCGTCGGCGCGAAGTTCACGCCCCTCCCGTTCGCACCGGTGATGGAAGAGTGGTGCGTGCCACACGCCGGCGACGTGCTGGAGGCGATCAAGAGAACCGTGGGCCGCGATGGCAACTGAGATCAAGCTCCCGCGCCTGGGCCAGGGCATGGAGTCCGGGACGATCGTCAAGTGGCTCAAGTCCGAGGGAGACAGCGTCGAGAAGGGCGAGCCGCTCTACGAGCTCGACACCGACAAGGTCACGCAAGAGGTGGAGGCGGACGCGTCGGGTGTCCTGCTCAAGATCGCCATCGCTGAGGGCGAGGTCGAGGTCGGCAGGACGATCGCGGTCATCGGCGAGGCGGGGGAGGAGGTCGTGGCCGAATCGCCTGACGGCGATTCGGCCAATGGTGGCGCTCCCCGCGTCCAGGAAGCGCCCGAAGAGGAGGGCTCGCATGCTCCCGCCAGTAACGAGGAACGTGAGCGGGTTCGGGAGGCGCCGGCGAAGCCACCGGTGTCGGAGCCACAGCAGCTAGACACGGCCGGAGGCCGTGTCAAGGCGTCACCGCTTGCCCGGCGGATCGCCCGCGAGCGGGGAATCGACCTGGCAGCGATCGTGGGCACCGGCCCCGAAGGACGCGTCGTCGCCGAGGACGTCGAACGAGCCGCCGCCTCGCCGCAGCCGCTGGCACCGGTCGCCGCACCGGCCCAGGTCGCCGGCGAGGTCGAGATCGAGCAACTCTCGTCGATGCGGAAGACGATCGCGCGCCGACTCACCGAGGCGTGGCAGGCCCCGGTCTTCCAGCTCGGCGTCACCGTCGACATGGAGCGCGCGCAGTCGGTGCGGGCGCGCCTGGTCGAGCTGCACGCGAACGAAGGCGTCAAGCCGACCGTCGGCGACCTGCTGACGAAGGTTTGCGCGTCGGCGCTGATGCGCCACCGCGCGGTCAACGCGCTCTACCGAGGCGACTCGATCGAGCTGTACCCGACCGCGAACGTCGGCATCGCCGTCGCTGTGCCGAAGGGCCTGGTCGTCCCGGTGATCCGGTCGTGCGAGCGCCTCTCGATCGCCGAGATCGCCGCCGCACGGGCCGAGGTCGTCGGGCGCGCTCGCGAGGGCAAGCTCACGCAGCAGGATCTCGAAGGCGGAACCTTCACGATCTCGAACCTGGGGATGTACGGGATCGAGCGGTTCATCGCCGTCCTCAACCCGCCGCAGGCGGCGATCCTCGCCGTCGGCACGATCGAGGACAAGGTCGTCGCCGCGGACGGGCAGCCGGCGGTGCGGCCGCGGATGGAGATCACGCTGACGGCCGACCACCGGGCGATCGACGGTGCGACGGGCGCCGAGTTCCTGGCGACCGTCAAGCAGTTCCTGGAAGAGCCCGGCCTGGCGCTGTAGTGGCGCCGATCTGGTACCACGTCCGCGATCTCGACGCGGGGCGTGAGTTCTACACGCGCAAGCTCGGGTTCACAGAGACCTACCTCGACGCCGAGGGACGCTGGGCACAGCTCGAGCGGAACGGCATGGAGATCGGGCTGGCCGAAGGCGAGCCTCAGGGGGAGGACGGAGCCGTGGCGCACGTCGACGTAGCTGACGTGAAGACAGCTGCAGACGAGCTGCGGGAGGGGGGCGTCGACGTCGGCGTCGTCTTCGAGCTCCACGGCGAGATCCGGCTGCTCGACGTGTTCGACCCTGACGGCAACCGCCTGCAGTTTGCCGAACAGCTTTCCCCAGGCTGAGCTCGAGCAGGCGACAGGCTCGGCGCCGGTCGCCTGGGAGGCCGTCGCCAGCCGCGGGTACGGCCGGATCAATGCTCATTGGCGGGTCCAGCTCGCGGACGGCCGACGCGCCTTCGTCAAGGTGGCGCTCGACGAGCTTGCCGCCGGGTGGCTGCGCGACGAGCACCGCATCTACGCGGCGGTGACGGGATCGTTTTTGCCGGCTCTCCTCGGCTGGTACGACGAGCACACGACGCTGCTCGCGATCGAGGATCTCGGCGACGCGTTCTGGCCTCCACCGTGGACCGACGAGCGGATCGCCGCCGTGCGGAGGGCTCTCGCCGAGCTTCATGCCAAACCGGCGCCGCCGGGCACGCCTGCCCTCGAGTCGATCCGCGAGACGTTCGCTGGCTGGCCCTTGGTCGCCGACGACACTCGCCCGCTGCTCTCGACAGGGCTCTGCACCAGGGAGTGGCTCGAGGCCGCGCTGCCCGTGCTGCTCGAGGTCGCCGCCGCTGTCGACCTCGGCGGCGGCGCATTGCTTCACCTCGACGTCCGAAGCGACAACCTCTGTTTCGTCGGAAACGAGGTCAAGCTCGTGGACTGGAACCTCGCCCACGTCGGCAACCCGATCGTCGACGAGGCGTTCTGGCTGCCGAGCCTCCGCCTCGAGGGTGGCCCGGAGCCGTGGGAGCTCCTGCCGGAGACCGGCGGTGTCTCGGCGCTCGTGGCCGGCTTCTTCGCGGCACGTGCGGGGCTGGCTCCTCCCGCGGGGGCGCCGACCGTGCGCGAGTTCCAGCGTCGACAGGCCGCCGTCGCACTCCCCTGGGCGGCACGTGAGCTCGGGCTACCTCGCCCCCACTAAACTCGACCTGTGATCCGACAGGCCGGTCCGCAGGACGTCCGGTTCCTCCGCGACATGCTCAAGCACGCGTACCACTGGCGCCTGAACATGGATCCCGACCTGCCGGTCGCCCGCTACGTCAACAACTTCGGCCGTCCCGGCGACGCGGGCCTGATCGCGTGGGAGAACGGCCCCGTCGGAGCCGCCTGGTACCGCCTCTTCCCCGCGCGCGAGCCGGGCTTCGGCTTCGTCGACGAGCAGACGCCGGAGCTCACGATCGCCGTCGTTCCCGGACGGCGCGGCAGCGGGCTCGGCGGGCAGCTGATGGAGGCGCTGCTCGAGCGGGCGCGCGCCGAAGGTCACACGGCGATCAGCCTCAGCGCCGAGGCCGACCACACCGGGCTGTACGAGCGCCTCGGTTTCGAGGCCGTCGAACAGACGGACGGCACCGTGACGATGCGCAAACAGCTCTAGGGGTGAAGGGCCTCGAGCTGTCGCGCCGCTTCTACTTCGAGGCGGTGCGGCCGATTCTCGACCGCCGCTTTCCGGGGCTCGAGCACGCGGCCGCGCTGATCGGGTCCGGCTCGGAGGTGCTCGGCTACGACGACGACCTTTCCACCGACCATCACTGGGGTCCTCGCGTGCTGCTCTTCCTGCCCGAGCTCGCCGCCGCGCCCGAAATCGACAAGGCCCTCGCGGAGGAGCTGCCGACCACGTTCGCAGGATTCGCGACGAACTTCGGCCCACCGGACGAGATCGGGGTTCGCCTGCTCGTTCCGGTCGAGGACGGGCCGGTGGCACATCGCGTCGAGCTGTTCGAGCTGGGAGAGTTCCTGCGCGTCCACGTCGGCAGGGACGCCCGGCGCGGATTCACCGTCGAGGATTGGCTTGCGACTCCGACGCAGCGCTTGCTCCAGGTCACCGCCGGCGAGGTCTTCGCCGATCCGATCGGCGAGCTGACGCAGGTCCGGGAGCGGCTCGCGTGGTACCCGCACGACGTCTGGCTGCTCGTGTTGGCGGCCCATTGGAGCAGGATCGGCGAGCTCGAGCACTTCCTCGGCCGCACCGGAGCCCGCGGCGACGAGCTCGGTTCCCGACTGATCGCCGCATCGCTCGTGCGCTACCTGATGCGGCTCGCCCTCCTGCAGGAGCGGCGCTACCCGCCGTATCCGAAGTGGCTTGGCACCGCCTACGAGCAGGTCGGCCGCCCCGAGCGCGAAACGCTCGAACGGGCGCTCGCGGCCGACGACTGGCGCACCCGTGAGGACGCGCTGGTCGAGGCGTACGAGCACGCTGCGCGACGACACAACGAGCTCGGCCTGACCGACCCGATCGACCCGACGGCCAGGCGGTTCCACGGTCGCCCGTTCCGCGTCATCGGCGGCGATCGCTTCGCCTCCGCGCTTCGGGCAGCCATCAGCGACCCCGCGGTCCGCGCCGTTCGGGACGCCGCGGTCCCGGTCGACGCCGCCCCGCTAGGCTAGGTCCGCAAACGATCCTCAGGAGACGAGATGCAATGTGACGTTGCCGTCCTCGGCGGCGGGCCGGGCGGCTACACGGCCGCGATCCGCGCGGCGCAGCTCGGGGCGAAGACCGTGTGCATCGAGCGCGAGCCGGAGCTGGGCGGGACCTGCCTTCGCATCGGCTGCATCCCGACCAAGGCGTGGGTCCAGACCGCGTTCGCGCTGAAGGAGGCCGAGGAGACCTTCGAGAAGCTCGGCGTCAAGCTCGGCGGCTTCCAGCTCGAGTTCGGGACCGCGAACGAGTGGAAGGCCGCGGTCGTCAAGCAGATGACCCAGGGCGTCGCGTCGCTCTTCAAGGCGAACGGCGTCGAGTGGGTCAAGGGCAGCGGCGCGTTCAAGGACGCGAACACGATCGCCGTGGAGGGCGGGGAGGACGTCACCTTCAAGTCGGCGATCGTCGCCACGGGCTCGTTCCCGCTGCGCGCCCCGATCGACGGGCTCGACTCGGAGCGCTGCGTCGACTCGGAGGGGCTGCTCGCGCAGACCGAGGTGCCGAAGCGCCTGGTCGTCCTCGGCGGCGGCATCATCGGCTGCGAGTTCGCGTCGATCTTCAACCGCTTCGGCAGCGAGGTCGCGATCATCGAGATGCTGCCGACGCTGATCCCGATGGAGGATGCCGACGCTGCGAAGGAGCTCGCGAAGCAGTTCGGGAAGCGCGGGATCGCGCTCCACCTCGAGAAGCAGTGCACGAAGGTGGAGGACGACGGTTCCCAGCTGACCGTCCATTTCGGCGACGGCGAGACCGTCCAGGCCGACCTGATGCTCGTCTCCGTCGGCCGCGGTCCGACCGTCGAGGGGATCGGACTTGGCGCGATCGGCGTCGAGTTCGACAAGCGAAAGGGCATCGCCGCCGACGAGCACCGCCGCACGACCGTTCCGCACATCTACGCCGTCGGCGACTGCGCCGGCTACTGGCAGCTCGCGCACACGGCGTTCCGCGAGGGCGAGGTCGCGGCGGAGAATGCCTGCGGCCACGACGCGATCGTCGACAACCGAGCCGTCCCGCGCCCGATCTACACCGATCCGGAGATCGCCGGCGTCGGCCTGACGGAGGCGGAGGCGCGCGAGCAGTACGGCGACGACATCGCAACCGGGATGTTCCCGTGGGTCGCGAACGCGCGCGCCGTAATGCAGAACGAGACGATCGGCTGGGTCAAGTCGATCCACGAGACGCGCTACGGCGAGCTGCTTGGCCTCGTCATGGTCGGCCCGCACGTGACCGACCTGATCGAGGCGGGCGTCGTCGCGATCGACGCTGAAGCGACGGTGGAGACGGTGGCCGACGGCATGGCCGCCCATCCGACCCTCTCGGAGGCGATCAAGGAAGCGGGGCTGGTTGCCCTCGAGCGGGCGATCCACTTGCCGCCGCGGCGGCGCGCCAAGGCAACCGCCTAGCCATCGGCAGTACGGTTTTCAAAACATAAAGTTTCGCCGGGCTTCTGTAGCTTTCAGGAGACCGAGCCGTATCCGGCGGTCCGTTTTGCTCGTTTCGTAAACGTCATGGCGACGGCCGCGCCGGAGATCCCGGTCCTAGCTCGAGATCTCGCCTTCGAACGGCTCTACCGACGCTACGTCCAGGACGTCTACCACTACGCGCTGGCACTCCTCCGGAATCCGGCCGACGCCGAGGACGTCACGCAGACCACGTTCCTGAACGCCTACCGGGCGCTCAAGCGCGGCGAGGTGCCCCTGAAGCCGCAGAACTGGCTGATCAAGATCGCGCACAACGCAGCGCGGACACGGTACGCGCGCTCGACCCGCCGGGTCAGGGAGGTGCCGCTGGACGAGCACCTCGACTCTCTGGCCGTTGCCGACGACGAGAAGCCGGACGTCCACGAGGTCCTGCACGCACTCGGGCAGCTACCGCTGAATCAGCGTGCAGCGCTCGTGATGCGGGAGCTCGAGGGCCGCTCGTATGCGGAGATCGCCGAGACCATCGGGGTCTCCGTTCCGGCGGTCGAGACGCTGATCTTCCGCGCGCGCCGGTCGCTGAAGCTGAAGGCGTCGGCCGTTCGGGTGCTCGGCGTCGTCCAGCTGCCCCCGTCGCTCGCGCAGCTCTTCGACGGCGGCGGTCTCCTCGCCGGAGGCGGGGCCGCAGTCGGATCGGGTTTCCTGCTCAAGGCCGCCGTCGCACTCGTCGCCGGGGCCGTCGCAACCGGAGTCGTAGGCGGCGAGCACAGCCGGCGCGCAGACGCGACCGGCGTCACCGGTGCGATCGCGGCGCCGCCCTGGGACGGCGTCGGCGCGTTCGCACGGCCGAATGCCTCGAAGGCCGGACGAACGAGTCAGTCCTTCGCGGCGGAGGGGGGTGCGGTCGCCGGGCCCGGGATCGTCAGCCGCCGCCGGTTCGCCCTCGAGGACGGTCGCGCGACGGGCGGAAGCGCGACCGGGGGCGTCGACGTCGGCCGGACGGGCGACACGTCGTCCGCGAGCGCGACGCCGGCGAGCACGGTCGACACGGTCTCGAGCACGATTAGCCCGGTCACGCAGTCCATCCAGCCGCCTCAGGTGCCAATCCCTGAGCTGCCACCGACGCCGCAACTCCCCTCGGTACCCTCGGTTCCGCTGCCGCCACCGCCGCCGCCGCCCACGTTGCCTTAAGTCCAAAAGTCGGTCCGAGGCGCAAGTATCCGCCTGATCGGGTATCTACTCAGACATGACGCCCGTGCTGGCGAGGACGCGGCCGGACCGCTCCTTCGAGCGCCTCTATCGCCGCCATGTCGGGGACGTCTACCGGTATGCGCTCGCGGTCATGCGCAACCAGCCGGACGCCGAGGACGTCACCCAGACCACCTTCATGAACGCCTATCGGGCGTTCCAGCGCGGCGAACGCCCCGAGAAGGCGCAGAACTGGCTGATCGCGATCGCCCACAACGTCTGCCGCCAGCGCTTCCGCCAGACCGCGCGCCGCCCCACCGAGGTCTCGTTCGAGGACGACGTCGCCGATCGCCTCGTTGCCGACGACGACGTTCCGACCGGCGAGGACATCCGCCGCGCCCTCGGGCACCTCGCCTTCAACCAGCGGGCGGCGCTGGTCATGCGGGAGCTCGAGGGGCGTTCCTACGCCGAGATCGCCGAGATCCTCGATCTCTCGACCAGCGCAGTCGAGACGCTGATCTTCCGCGCGCGCCGCGCGCTGCGTGAGCAGCTCGAGACCTCGCTGACCTGCGGCGAGGCGGAGCTCGCGATCTCGCGGCAGCTCGACGGCCGCCTCGGCCGCCCGGAGAAGGGTGCGCTGCGGGCGCACCTTCGTCAGTGCAAGGAGTGTGCGAGCTTCGCACGGCGCCAGCGAGCGCAGCGGAGCGCGCTCCGGTCACTCGGGGCGGTGCCGGTTCCCGCCTCGCTCTCGTCGTTCTTCGGCGGCGGCGCTGCGGTGGGGACGGGCCTGGCCGTCAAGGCGGCGGTTGCGGTCACCGTGGGTGCCGTCGTCGGCAGCAGCGCGTACGTGGGTGTTCGGCACACGCCATGGCATGCCAGGAAGGCCGAATCTGCAACCGGTGCCCCGGTCGTCCAGAGCGTGGCGCCCGGGGCCGGAATCGTTCCCGCGCCGCGCGAGCACACGCCGCCGATTCAGAGCAATTCGGCCTCGTCAGTCAACGGCCGTGGTGGAGCGTCGGCGAAGCACGGTCACGGGCAGGCGCACGGGAACGCGGCGGCTCACGGCCGGGGCCAGGCTCGCGGGAGAGGACACGGCCACGGCCAGCCGGCCTACCACGGCGACGCGAGCATCGCCGCGCGCCGCGAGCACGTGCAGCCGGCGCGGTCGGGTCAGGCGGCGTCGTCTCACCCCACGCATCCGTCGCACCCAGCGCCGCACGCGAAGCCGCAGGTTCCGGGCCCCTACGACGCGGGGCCGCCGCCCGGCGCGGGGAACGGCAAGAAGTCGGGCAAGTAGCGCGCAAGTTTTCCGGGACTGCGGCATCTCTCGTGGCAGGACGTGCCCTCGTCCCCACCCCCGGGGCCATGCCGCCCGCGGGCCCCGGGGGAACTTCTTTCATGGGGGAACCCGTGGTTCCCCCATGAGCCCCCTCCTTCTGCCTCGGGTCTCGCGGTTGCTGTGTAAGCGCGGAGGCGGGAGCGCGGTCCCGCCTCCGCGCGAGCGCGCTGAACGCTTCTCGGGTGAGTTCCGGGCGTTCGCGTTCGGAGGCGCGGCGGTGGCGCTTCGCGTCCCCGCCTGCTCAGGTCGCCTCCGCCTAACGTTGCTTCGCTCCCGTTAGGCTCCGGCCCTTGTGTTAACGCTACGCTCGGGTCGGAGAAAGGAGACTGATGGGGATCATCAATAGACGCAACGCCGTCTTTGGCTGGTCGGTCTGGCAGGTCCTGAAGCGGGTCGGAAAGAAGAAGGCGAAGGACGCGGTGCCGGGGACCGGGGACCACGCTGGACTGAACAAGTCGGCGATCGCCACGATCGTTGCCACGATCGGCGGGGTGCTCTTCTTCTGGCGCAAGAAGTCGGACGGCGAAACGACCACCCCGTAGGGTGAGGGGCGTCCCGGAGGGGCTGGTCCGTGCTGCGCTCTCCGAGCTCCGCCCGTACGAGCCCGGTAAGCCGGTCGAGGAAGTTCAGCGCGAGCTCGGGCTCGATCGCGTCGTCAAGCTCGCGTCCAACGAGGGGCCGTTCGGGCCCTTCCCGGCCGCGCTCGCGGCACTCGAGCGTTGCGCAGGCGAGCTGAACCGGTATCCCGACGGGGGGGCCTATCGCCTCCGCGCCGCGCTCGCCGAGCGCAACGGCGTCGACTTCGACGAGGTGGCGATCGGCTCCGGCGCCGACGGGGTCATCGACACGGTCGCGCAGGCGCTGCTCGATCCGGGAGACGAGGTCGTCCTGGGGTGGCCGTCGTTCCCGAGCTATGCGATCTACGCCGTCAAGGCGGGCGCACACCCGGTGAAGGTGCCGCTGCGGGAGCTCCGCTACGACCTCGCCGCGATGCTCGCGGCGGTAACGGAGCGGACGAAGATCGTCTACATCTGCCACCCGAACAACCCGACCGGGACGATGAACTCCCGGGCCGAGCTCGACGAGTATTTCGAGCGGGTGCCCGAGCACGTGCTGACCGTCCTCGACCAGGCGTACCTGGAGTACATCGACGACCCGGACTACCCGGACGGGATCGCCGAGTACTTCAGCACCGGCCGCCGCGTCCTCGTCGTCCGCACCTTCTCGAAGATCTACGGCCTGGCCGGACTGCGCGTCGGTTACGGGATCGGCCCGGCCGAGCTGGTGACCGCGCTCGGCAAGACTCGCCGCGCCTTCGACCTGACCACGCCCGCACAGGAGGCCGCGCTCGCCAGCCTCGACGCCGCCGACGAGCTCGAGCGCCGGCGGCGACTCAATGCCGAGGGCCGGATCGAGCTCGAACGCGTCCTGCGGACGCACGGGCTCGAGCCGACAGGGCCCGCCGTCGCGAACTTCCTCTATGCCGGTCTCGGCGAGGATGCGCAGCCGTTCTTCGAAGCGGTGCTCCGCCAGGGGGTGATCGTTCGCCCACTCGCGGGCTTCGGCGCAGACGATGCGATTCGGATCACGGTCGGCACGCCGGAGGAGCACGCCTTCCTCGGCGAGGCGCTCGAACGTGTGAAGGCGACAGCCGCTTCCTCCTGACAAACTGACGCCGTCGTGAAGAGCCTGCGGCGCCAGCTGGGTCTCCTGGAACGCGCGCACAGCTACCGGCTGCTCTTCTTCGCCACGCTCGGCTCGAGCTTCGGGACCCTGTTCGCGCTGCTGGCGCTCGCGGTGGACGTGAAGGACCGGACGGACTCGGGCGTCTGGGTGGCCGCGCTGATGATCGGGCAGTTCCTGCCGTCGGTCGCGGTGGGCTTGCTCGCCGGACCGTTGATCGACCGCCTGCCGCGCAGGTCGTTGATGATCGCAGCCGACCTCGTCCGCGCGGCGATCTTCTGCGTCCTGCCCTTCGTCGGCTCGTCCGGGGCGATCGTCGCGCTCGCGTCGCTGGCGGGCTTCGCCACCGGCTTCTTCCGGCCGGCCGTGTATGCCGGGCTCCCGAACCTCGTCGAGGAGCGGGACCTGGCCGCCGCCAACGGGCTCCTTCAGGCCGTCGAGAACGTGAGCTGGACGATCGCGCCCCCGATCGCCGGGCTGATCGTCGCGGCGTGGGGGCCGCACACCGCTTACTGGATCAACGCCGTCTCATTCCTCGTCTCGGCCGCACTGATCGTCGGGATCCCGCGCCGCTTCCTCCAGGTCGGAGCCGCGCTCTCGCGCGGACACTGGCGCGACCTCGCCGACGGGATGCGATTCGTCGTTCGGAGCCGCGCGCTCCTGACCGTCCTCGTCGCCTGGACGATCGGGACCGCGGGAGTCGCGCTCGTCGACGTCGGCGAGCCGTTCCTGGCGAAGGACACGTTCAGCGCCGGGGACTTCGGCTACGGCCTGATGTTCGGCAGCATCGGCCTCGGCCTCGCAATCGGCAGCTTCGGGGCAGGCCTCTCGGTCGAGCGGCGCTCGATCGGCCTCGTCTACGGGAGCACGATCGCGGTCGCTGCCGTCGGCTACGGCCTGGCCTCGGTGTCGCCGAACGTGTGGGTCGCTTCGGCCTGCTGCGTCGTTGCCGGAGTGGGCAACGGCGGAGCGAACGTCTGCAACGCGCTCCTCGTCCAGCGCGGCGCGCCCGATGAGCTGCGCGGGCGGGCTTTCACCGTGATCATGAGCACGAACTACCTGTTCTTCGGGATCGGCTTCGTCGTCGCCGGCCTGATGCGCGACGCGATCGGGCCACGCTGGGTCTGGGGGACGGCGGGTCTGCTCCTCGGCGTCGCCGCGCTCGCCGCCTGGGCCTTGATCCACGGCGTCGAGGCCCAGCAGCGTGCCGAGGCCAGGCACGCCTCAGCTCGCGCGCGGCAAGGGACGCCGCGTGCGCTGAGGACCGCGACATCGCTTGCGATGTCGCTGCAGAGGCCATGCCAGCTTTGCTGGCGTGGCCGCTGCCGCAGCGGGGAAACCTCCCGGTTTCCCCTTGTGCCCCTTCCCCCGCTCACAGGCCAGTGCCTGGCCTGTGAGCCGCCGAGGCGACTGGACGCGTGAAACCCTCCTCGAGGGCGTCCGCTCCGGCGACCGGCGTGCGCTCGCGCGCGCGATCACGCTTGTGGAGAACTCCGACCCGCTCGCGTACGAGCTCGTCCGCGACCTCTATCCGGAGACGGGCAACGCGTATGCGATCGGGATCACCGGCCCACCGGGCGTGGGCAAGTCCAGCCTGATCAGCAGCCTTGTCCGCCACGTGCGCGGGGAGGAGCGGAGCGTCGGCGTGATCTCCGTCGATCCGTCGAGCCCGTTCACGCACGGTGCGCTACTCGGCGACCGGATCCGGCTCGCCGACCACTTCCTCGATAAGGACGTGTTCATCCGCTCGATGGGGACGCGGGGCCATCTCGGCGGGCTGGCCGAGGCGACGCTGCAGGCCCTGCTCGTGCTCGACGCCGCCGGCAAGGAGCTCGTCTTCCTCGAGACCGTCGGTGCGGGCCAGAGCGAGGTCGAGGTGATCGGGATCGCCGACACGGTCGTGCTCGTGCTGATGCCGGGCTCCGGCGACTCCGTACAGGCGCTGAAGGCCGGGATCATGGAGATCCCGGACGTGATCGCCATCAACAAGATGGATCACCCGGCCGCCAAGACGATGCTGAACGAGGTGCGGTCGATCCTGTCGCTCGACCGCGAGCGCGCCTGGCGGCCGCCGATCGTGCTCACCGAGGCGATGCGCGGCGAGAACGTCGAAGAGCTGTGGGCGAAGATCGAGGAGCATCGCGCCCATCTCGAGTCGGAGGGCCTGCTCGAGGAGCGGCGGCGCAAGAACCTAGCGGGCGAGGTGTTCGCGGTTGCATCCGGCCGGGCGAAGGCGCACCTGGAGCGCGCGGTCGAGGACGATCCGGAGCTGCGGCGCCTGCTCGACGAGGTGCAGCGCCGCGAGCTGGATCCACTTTCCGCCGTTCGCGAGATACTTGGGCGGGTGTTCAAGCTTGGCGACGCAACGGACGGCACCGACACTCGCTGATCTCCAGGAGGCGCGCGCGCGTCTCCAGGGGATCGCGACCCTTACCCCGATCTACCCGTCGGAGACGTTCTCGCGCCGTTGTGGGCGCGAGGTTCGGCTCAAAGCAGAGAACCTCCAGCGCACCGGTGCGTTCAAGATCCGCGGCGCCGTCAACAAGCTCGCGACCCTCTCCTCGGCCGAGCGGGAGGCCGGCGTCGTCGCGGCGAGCGCGGGCAACCACGGGCAGGCGGTCGCGTGGGCCGCGCGCGAGCTCGGAGTCAGCGCCCGGATCTACGTCCCGCTCGACGCCCCGATGGCGAAGGTCGAGGCCTGCCGCAACTACGGCGCCGAGACCGAGATGACCGGCGCGCACTTCGAGGATGCGCTCACCGCTGCGCTCGCGGACGTCGAGGAGACCGGCGCGACGTTCATCCATCCCTACGAGGATCTCCTGGTGATCGCCGGCCAGGGGACGATCGGGCTGGAGCTCGCCGAGCAGGCCCCGGACGTGGGGACGGTGCTGATCCCTGTCGGCGGCGGCGGGCTGGCGATGGGGATCGCGATCGCGCTGCGTGCGCTGCTGCCCGAGGTGCGGCTGGTCGGCGTGCAGGCCGGGGTCGACGGCTACACGATCGCGGACGGCATCGCGGTCAAGGTGCCGAGCGAGTTCACGGTGCCGCTGCTCGAGGGCCTGCTCGACGACATCGTCGCGGTGACGGACGAGGAGATCAGCGAGGCGATCGTCCTCCTGCTCGAGCGCGCGAAGCTCGTCGTCGAAGGCGCCGGTGCGGTTGGCGTCGCGGCCCTGCTGGCAGGAAGGGCCGGTGGTTCCGGGCCGGCGATTCCCGTTCTCTCAGGCGGCAACATCGATGCGACGATGCTGATCTCCGTGATGCGTCACGGCCTGACGGCCGCCGGGCGATATCTGGTCGCCAGGACGCAGCTCGCGGACCGGCCGGGCGAGCTGATCAAGCTCCTCGCACTCGTCGCGCAGGAGCGCGGGAACCTGATCTCCGTCGAGCACCACCGGGAGGGAATGGACGTGCCGGTGACGGAGACAGAAGTGGAGCTCACGCTCGTGACGCGAGACGAGGAGCATTGCCAACGGCTCCTTGCCGCAATGGCCGAGCAGGGCTACACGGTCGAGCGGCTGAGGTAACGCCCGTAAGAGTGCTGTTCTTGGCGGCTTGCATTGCCGCCCGGAGGCGAGTAGCTTCGCGCCCGGGAGATAGAGGGGGAGAGAACGCCCGTCTTCACGTTCTCGCTCGAGCACGTGCTGACGGGACACATCAGCGTCCACTAGGAGAGAGGAGCGAACATGCGAATCCGCGCACGGTTCTGGGCGCTTGCCACAGCTTTGGCGCTCGGCGCCACGCTGATACTCCTAACGACCTTCGCCTCAGCGGCGCCCCGCGGCGCCCAGCACGTCCGCTGGGACATCATCAGTTTGGTCGGGGGCAACCCTCCGGGGCCCATCAACCCGGGCGGCCACGCGTCCGCGACCGCCCCTAACGGTGGTGACACGATCACGCTCACCGGGTCGGGCACGTTCGTTGCGCCCGCGAGTGGTGGAGGGTCGGGTGCCGCGACCGGAGGAGGCACCTGGACGACCTCCAGTGGCGGGAGCGGCACCTACGAGGTCACGTCGCTGGTCAGCTGGGCGTCCGCCGGCCCCCAAACGGGGAGCCCCTTCGTCGACAACATCGATGAGGGCACCCCGACGAACGGTACGGCCGTCCTCAAGATCGCGTTCTCGGACGGTAGCCAGGGCATCCTGACGGTGGGCTGCCACGGACCGGGTGCGCCGCCAGGGATCTTCGAAGGCATCGCCACGACGAAGGGCTACACGACCTACTACATCGTGCAGCCTCCCACCTCGGGCGTCGACGCCAATCGCACGATCTTCCACGTTCGCTAGGCGCAGGCCCGACCTTCGGGTCGACTGCATGGAGAACAGGGCGGCCTCACGGGCCGCCCTGTTCTTCGTGAGCTAAGAGCCGCAGCGGCGGAACTCGACCGTCGGGCCGGGCCAGTCGTTGATGCCCCCGTGGAGAACCGGGCGCGCATCGAGGCCTGCCGCAACCAGCACGCTCGCCGCGATGCCGGCGCGAGCTCCCGACTCGCAGATCGTCACGATCGGCCGATCGGCGTCGAGGCCGTCGCCGGCGCAAGCCCGTAGCAGCCGGTACGGGATGTGCAAAGTGCCCGGGATGTAGCCCTCGTCGCGCTCGGACTTCTCGCGCACGTCCAGCACCTGCACGAACCTGTCCTCAAGCAGCTGCTCGAGCTCCCGGATGTCGACGGAGCGGCTCCGCTCGGTCGCGTCCTCCCCGTCCGTGAAGAAGCCGGCGAGCTCGAGGAAGCCCACCGCGCGCAGCCCCCGAGCGGCGAGCTCGGCCTCCTCGCGCGAAGACGCATGGATCGCAACCCCCTCGTCCGGGTCGAGCAGGAAGCCGGCCCTCGTTGCGAAGGACGAACCGGAGACCGGGACGCTGATCGCGCCGTGCAGGTGGCCGGCGACGTGGTCGTCCGGCGGGCGGACGTCGAGGACGGTGGCGCCGCCCGGGCCCTCGAGCTTCTCGACCGGCGCCGGCGCGCCCACGAACGGCCCCTGGTTGAGCTCGACCACGCGCGCGGTGGTCGGCGGGCGCGGGGTCGTCACGGACGCCGACTCGTTGATGAACTCCTCCTCGTCCTCGATTGCGAGCGCGTGGTTCGAGGCGCGCTCGGCGCCGATCGTGGACGAGTGCGCCGGGCTCATCGCCGTGCCGCACAGCGATCCCGCGACATGGCCGGGATAGATCTGGGTCGCATCGGGCAGCTCGACGAGCCGTCGCAGTGAGCGGAAGAGGCCGTGGGCGCCCTCGCGCGCCTCGACCGCCAGGTCCGGTCGAGCGGCGTCGCCGACGAAGAGCGAGTCGCCCGTGAGCACGGCGTGCTCGTCGACGACGAAGGCGCAGTGCTCCGGACGGTGGCCGGGGGTGTGGACGACGCGGACCCGCCGCGCCCCGACCTCGAGCACCTGACCGTCCTCGAGCGGGTCGAACGGATACTCCGGCTCGGCCGCGGGGTGGATCGAGACGGGGATGTCGTGCTCGAGCGCAAAGCGGCCGTGGCCCGAGACGTGATCGGCGTGCGTGTGGGTCTCGAGGACACGGACGATGCGGACGCCTTCGTCCGCAGCCGCCTCGAGGTACTGCTCGATCGCGTACGCGGGGTCGACCACCAGCGCCTCTCCTGCCCCTGGGTCGCCGATCAGATAGGAGGCGCAGCCGAGATCGTCGTCGACGAACTGGCGAAACACCACCGGGGGAACGTAACACCCGCTCCCGCTAGCTTTCCTGAAGCAATGCGCTCGCGGCACAGCGGGGCCGTTGTCGTCGTCGCGGCAGCCGCGCTCGCGCTGCCCGGAGCGGCGCTGGCGCACGCGCAGCTCCTCCGGAGCACGCCGGCCGACCGAGCGGTGCTCGCTGCGGCGCCGCGAGAGGCGCGTTTCCTCTTCGACGACCGGGTCACCGTCGCCTCCGGGATCGAGGCGGTGCGGAACGGCGACGGCTCGGTATTGGCGGGGAAGGCGGAAGTCGTCGGCGGCCGGACACTCGTCGTGCCGCTGCGTCCCGACCTCCGCGACGGCGACTACACGGTGCTGTGGCGCGTCGTCTCCGACGACGGCCACCAGATCTCCGGTGTGATCGCCTTCGCGGTGGGGGCGGGGCGCGCGCCCCCGATCCCTTCACTCGCCGCCGGCAACGGGCCGACGGCGACCGAGGTGATCGCGCGCTGGCTGTTTCTAGCCGGAATCCTCGTCGCGGGCGGCGGAGCGCTCTTCCGGCTCGTCGTCGGCGTCGGTCGCGAGCGCGTCCTCCTCGCCGGCTTCCTGCTGGCCTTCTTCGGGGGCACGGGGCTGCTCAGCGACCATGCGTCGTTGTCGAGCCGCTTCGGTCTGGCGGTGAGCGTGGCGACGCTCACGGCCGCGCTCGGGGCGACGGCGTCCGCGATCGCGACCGTCGACGGCCGCGCGGCCTCGGCCGCCTGGGCCTGCGGACTGCTCGTCCTGCCGGCCCCGTCCTTCGCCGGCCACGCCCTCGACCCGCGGCGGCCGCGGATCGAGGTGCTCGTCGACGTCCTCCACGTGACGGCGGCGGCTGCGTGGGTCGGCGGGCTCGTGCAGCTCGCTTTCGTGCTCCGGCGCCATCCGGACTCGGCGCGGAGGTTCTCGGTGCTTGCGCTCGGCGCGGTTGTCGGTCTCGCCGCGACCGGCGTCGCCCGTGCGTTCGCCGAGCTCGACTCCGTGGGACAGGTCTGGTCGACCGGCTACGGGCGGCTCCTGGTCGTGAAGACCGCGCTGCTCGCACTGCTCGTCGGGCTCGGCTGGGTGAACCGGTACCGGCTGCTGCCTCGGCGCGCGTTCGGGGCTCTCGCCGGAACCGTCCGTGTGGAGCTCGTGCTGCTCGCGGGCCTCGTCGTAGCTGTAGCGTTTCTCACCGACACCCGGCCGGGCCGCGACCGCGGGGCGATTGCCGCCCTCCCGCCCGAAGCTTCTGCCCTACCTTCGAAGGACGCCTTCGTCGTCGCGGGCGAGGACGGCGATCGCGCGGTCGCGCTCGCGATCGAGGCTCGGCGCGTCCGTGCGACCGTGATCGGGCCGGAGGGTAGCGGCGTCGACGGCCTCGACGTCACGATCGCTGGTCACCCGACCGCGGTGTGCGGGCCGGGTTGCTATGAAGCGGACGTCGCTCCACCGTCCGGGCGCGCAAGCGTTTCGGTGGACGGACGGCGCGTCGTCCTGCCGGTTCCGTCGCGGTGGCCGCCGCGACCGGCCGGCGCGCTCGTGGCACGCCTGACGCGGGCGTTCGAGCGCATTCGCAGCGTCAGCTACGTCGAGCGGCTCGCGTCAGGCCCGCGGAACGGCATCGTCTCCGACTTCACACTCGAGGCGCCGAACCGGTTCTCCTATCGAATCCACGGCGGCCCCTCGGCGATCGTGATCGGGGGACGCCGCTGGGACCGTGTACGCGGCGGCCCGTGGGACGAGACGTCGTACTCGGCGCTGCCGCAGCCGACGGCGATCTGGGAGGGGCCGATCTCGAACGCCTACGTCCTCTCGCGATCGGCGCGCGAGGTCACGGTGACGTTCCTGAACCGGCGCGTCCCCGCGTGGTTCAGGGTCCGGCTCGACCCCAGGACGCTGCTTCCGCGCGAGCTGTCGATGACGGCAACGGCGCACTTCATGGAACACCGCTACTTCGGCTTCGACGCCGAGCGGCGGATCTTCCCACCGAAGAAGTGACGGCGAACGGGCCAGCCTGTGGAGCAGTTGTCACGCTTTTGTCTCGACTCAGCCATGTCCGTAAGAGCCACGTCCAGGGACAGTCCCTTTGTGGAAGAAACGTCACACATTCGGCACATTCAGATTCCATTCCAAAGAGGGCCGACGGCAGCGCAGCCTTCGCGCGGCTACAAACCGAGGTGCTTCGCGATCACCATCCGCTGGACTTCGTTGGTGCCCTCCCCGATCTCCAGGATCTTTTGATCGCGATAGAGCCGTGAGATGGCGAACTCCTCCATGTAGCCGTAGCCGCCGTGGATCTGGAGGGCCCAGTTGACGGCGCGGTTCGACAGCTCGCCGGTGAAGAGCTTCGCCTGCGCGGCCGCCAGGCCGAAGTCACGCCCCTGATCCTTGAGCCACGCGGCGCGATAGACGAGCTGGCGCCCGGCCTCGAGCTCCGTCGCCATGTCGGCGAGGCGGAACTGCACGGCCTGGAACCTCGAGATCGGCTGGCCGAACTGCTTCCGCTCCTGCGCGTAGCGGTGGGCGAGGTCGAAGGCGCCCTGGGCGAGGCCCACGCCCATCGCGGCCACCGAGATCCGGCCGCCGTCCAGGATCTCGAGGAACTGCCGGAAGCCCTCTCCGCGCGGGCCGAGCAGGTTGCCCTCGGGCACGGCGCAGTCCTTGAAGGACAGCTCGCGCGTGTCAGACGCGTGCCAGCCGAGCTTCTTCATCGGCGCCGAGATCTCGTACCCCGGCGTTCCGTTCGGGACGATGATGTTCGAGATCTCGCCGTCGCCCGTCTGCGCGGTGATCGTGACGCAGGCCGTGACGTCGGTGCCCGCGTTCGTGATGAAGATCTTGGAACCGTCGATCACCCATTGCCCGTCGCGCAGCTCGGCTCGCGTGCGCGCGGCGCCTGCGTCAGAGCCCGCCTCCGGTTCGGTCAGCCCGAAGGCCGCAAGCCTTTTCCCGGAAGTGAGATCGGGAAGCCACTCCCGCTTCTGATCCTCGTCCCCGAAGTAGAAGATCGGCAGGGTGCCGAGCGAATGGTGCGCGGCGACCGTGATCGCGACGGAGGAGTCGATCCGTGTCAGCTCCTCGACGGCGATCGCGTACGAGACCGTATCCGCACCCGCGCCGCCGTACTCCTCGGGGATCGTCATCCCCATCAACCCGAGCTCGCCGAGTTCCGCGACGAGGTCGTAGGGGAAGCGGCTCTCGCGGTCGAGCTCCTCCGCGACGGGCGCGACCCGCTGCTCGGCGAACTCGCGCACGGTCGAGCGGACGAGCTCGTGCTCGTGGTCGAGATCGAAGTTCATGCGGTTTCGGACCTGCGGCCGAAACCGCTAGCTGTTCTGCCTCGGATCCTCGGGCTCGTTCGACGCACGACAGCTAGCGCAAAGGCTCGTTTACGAGGCTTTGCGCAAGTTCGACGATCAGGCGAACGCCGTAGCCCGTGCCGCCGCGTTCGTTGAGGTAGTCGCCGCGTGAGCGCTCGAGAAATCCCGGGCCGGCCATGTCGACGTGCGCCCACGGGCCTTCCCCAGCGAACTCGCGCAGGAACTCCGCCGCCAGCGCGGGCGAAGCCTGGCGGAGCTCGGAGGAGTTCTTCAGGTCCGCGTAGACGGAGTCGACGTAGCGCCGATAGCGGCGGTGGAGCGGGAACGGCCACGCGTGGTCGCCGCTCCGCTCGGCAGCGGCGAGGACCGCGTCCCGCCACTCGTCGTCGTTCGCGAACATCCCCGCGTAGAGGTCGCCGAGGGCGAGCTCCATCGCACCCGTCAACGTCGCGAGGTCGAGGAGGTGCGTCGCACCTTCGCGCCGTGCGTACCAGAGACCGTCGGCGAGAACGAGTCGGCCCTCCGCGTCGGTGTTCGTGATCTCGATCGTCTTGCCGTTGGCGGCGCGGATGATGTCGCCGGGGCGAAACGACTCGCCGCTGACGAGGTTTTCCGCCGCGGCGACGACCGTCAGGATCCGCACGGGCAGTCCAAGCTCCGCGACGGCCGCGGTCCCGGCGATCACGCCGGCGCCGCCCGCCATGTCGCCCTTCATGTCGTACATCTTCAGCGCCGGCTTCAGCGAGATCCCGCCGGCGTCGAACGTGATCGCCTTGCCGACCAGCCCGAGCGTGAGGGCGGCTCGGGCCGGGCTCGGCGGGTCGTAGCGAAGGACGATCAAGCGGGGTCCGTTCGCGCTCGCCCGTCCGACGGCTGCGAGCGCCCCCATGCCGAGCTCGTCGATCCGTCCGGGCTCGAGGGCTTCGGAGCTGAGGTGGGGCAGGTCGAGGCCGGCCCCTCGCTCGGCGAGGCCCGCCGGCGTCAGCTCGTTCGGGGGTGCGTTGGCGAGATCGCGCGCGAAGTTGACCCAGCGCGCGACGGTGGCGGCGCGCGTCCCCGCCTCTGCCAGCCCCGGCTCGTCGGCGGCGCAGAGGACGATGCGCTCGATCGGCCGCCGCTCCTGTGCTTCCGTCTTCCAGCGGGCAGGGCTATAGGAGCCGAGGACCGTCCCCTCGACGATCGCCCGGGCCTGTTCTTCGAAAGGCAACGGCAGCGTCTCGTCGAGCAGCCAGGCGACCGTGCCGCCTACGTCCCGGATGGTTTGAGCGACCGACGACGCAGCCGTTCTGAGCGCATCCGCGTCGACCTCGTCGATCTTCCCGATGCCTGCCGCCGCCACCCGCCGCGCGCGCAGCTCCCCGTCGGTGTGGAGGAGGACGGTCCGGCCGAGCTCGCCGCGAAGCTCGCCGTCCTCGACGAGCCGGCGGAGCCGTCCCGCGAGCTTCTCGTCGAGGATCTTGCGGCCGTCGGAGACTGCGGCCTCGTCGCCTTCCGGAACGGCCAGAGCGAGCACGTCCGGCTCGATCTGGCCCGGCAATTTGACCTCGACGCTCACCTCCTGCATCGGGCAGCGATGCTATCCGAGCAGGGTTTTACGGTGTCCTTACGAATTGTTCCTAACTCGGCTCAACTTCCGACGTTAAATGCCGATGATGGTCAACGAGATGAATGCCACGGCACTGCGGCCCGTGCGCCCTTCGCGCTTTCGACGCGGTCACTCCCGCCCCACGGTGGAGGACCTGCTCGGACAGATCGGCGCCCTCACGGCCGAACGGCAGCAGCTTCGCGAAGACGGCGCCACCACCGCACGGCTCGAGCGGAATCGCATCAAGCTCGTGCGCGCCCAGTGGGAGCTGTCGCACGCGCTGATCGAGCGCTACCTCCCCGAGGCCGAGTTCCGCGCGGCCTAGGCCGCCGAGCGAAGAGCTTCGCTCTTTGCTCGGTTTCTAGGTACGCCGCTCGTCGCGGGGAACGCGCGGGGCGGAGCCCCGCGCTCCTATTAGATCTTGGTCGGCGACTGCTTCCGGCAGTGCGGGCGGTGGCGCTTCGCGTCCCCGCCCGCATCAGTTCGGCCGAAATCTAGACCGGCTGCGCCTGCTCTAGCTTTCGGCCCTTGGCTGCTGGCTGACCGTCGTGGCGACTTCGGTAGGCTCCGGAGGATGAGCGCACGAGAGTTCTTCGAGACCCTGGAGAGCCGCGTCGACACGGCGAAGACGGCCGGGATGAACAACTCCTACCTCTTCGACATCGAGGGCGCCGGCCTGTGGAAGGTCGACGTGCAGGACGGGAACGTCAGCGTCACGGAGGGCGGCGGAGACGCCGACGCCGTCATCTCCACCTCGGAGGAGACGTTCGAGAAGATGGTCAGCGGCGACCAGAACCCCACGAGCGCCTACATGACCGGCAAGCTGAAGGTCAAAGGCGACATGGGCGCCGCAATGAAGCTGCAGAAGCTCTTCTGAGGCCGCAGCGGCAGCACGGACCCCGCTCAGCGTTGCCGGTGTAGAGCCGCGTGCCGCCGTACAACGAGTCGATCGGCCCGTACTGGCGCACTGTCCCCGGCGCGGCCATGTCTGCAATCGACCAGCTCATCCACAAAGTCACCCCGTACGCCGTGCTGCGCCACTGGCATCGGTAACGCCAGGGCCCCGCTTACTCCTCGAGCTCGACCAGAACGGCCCCGCCCGCGACCTGCTCGCCCTCCGTGACGTTGACGGCCCGGACGACTGCGTCGTAGGGCGAGCTCAACGGCGTCTCCATCTTCATCGCCTCCAGGACGACGAGCGGTTGGCGCGCCTTGACCGCGTCGCCGGCGGCGACGAGGAGACGAATCACCGTTCCGGGCATCGGCGCCGTGACCGTGCTCTGCTCGGTGCCGGGCCCGTGCGGCTCGGCGGCGGCTGCGTCGACGTCCGGCGCTGGGGCCGGCGCGGGGGGCGGTAGGTTCAGGCGGAAGGGCTCGCGCCACGGCGGCTCGGGCGCTCGAAGGGGCGGCAGCGAGAGCGGCGTATGCTCCGTCAGGAACGCCGTCGTCGTGTCGCCCGCGCGAACCGATGGATGGGCGACGAGCCAGCGCAGGAACGGGAGGTTCGTCGTCACGCCCTCCACCACCGTCTGGGCGAGTGCGTCCCGCAGGCGGTCGAACGCCTCGGCGCGCGTGGCGCCGTGGGCAATCAGCTTCGCGATCATCGGGTCGTACGCGAGGCCGACCTCGTCGCCCTCCTCGACGCCGCTGTCGACGCGGATATCGATCGGAAACCGCAGGCGCTCGAGCTTCCCGGTTTGCGGGAAGAACGTGCGCGGATCCTCCGCGTACAGCCGCACCTCGACGGCGTGGCCGCGTGGATCGGGGCGGAGGTCGAGCGGCTCTCCGGCGGCGATCCGGAGCTGAGCCTGAACGAGATCGACGCCCGTGACGAGCTCCGTCACCGGGTGCTCGACCTGGATCCGGCCGTTCAGCTCGAGGAAGAAGAACTCGCGGCCGTCGAGCATGAACTCGGCCGTGCCGGCGCTCTCGTAGCCGATCGCGCGCGCGAACGCGACGGCGGCTTCGCTCATCTCTGCTCGCAGCGCAGCGTCCAGCGCCGGCGAGGGCGACTCCTCCAGCACCTTCTGGTGGCGCCGCTGGATCGAGCACTCGCGCTCTCCCAGGGAGACGACGGTGCCGTGGGCGTCGGCAAGGATCTGGATCTCGACGTGCCGCGGTCGCCGGACGTATCGCTCGCAGAAGACGGTGTCGTCGCCGAACGCCGCCTTCGCCTCGCGTCGCGCCGCCGCCAGCGCCTCGTCGAGCTCTCCCGGGGCGCGGACGAGTCTCATTCCGCGGCCGCCGCCTCCGGCCGCCGCCTTCACGATGAGCGGAAAGCCGATCTCCTCCGGCTCGCCGTCGGGGACGACCGGCACGCCGGCCTCCCGCGCGATTCGCTTCGCCTCGAGCTTGTCGCCGGCCGCGCGCAACGCCTCGGGCGAGGGACCGATCCAGGTCAGCTCGGCCGCCTGCACCGCTTGGGCGAAGTCCGGGTTTTCCGCGAGGAAACCGTAGCCTGGATGGATCGCATCCGCGCCTACTCGTTTCGCGGCGCGGATCTGCTCCTCGGAGAAGAGATAGCTCGCGACCTCGGTCGTCTCGTCGGCCGAGCGGGCGTGCAGCGAGCCGTTGTCGTCGGGCGCGACTACCGCGACGGTGGCGATCCCGAGCTCGCGGCAGCCGCGGAACACGCGCAGGGCGATCTCGCCTCGATTCGCAACGAGCAGCTTCCGGATCTTCACGAGCGGGAGGCGGTTACTTCTTCCCCGGGTTGAGCAGGTTCTGGGGGTCGAAGGCCCGCTTGATCGCGGTGTGGAGCTCGTAGGCCCGCGGGCCGAGCTGCCGCTCGAGCCACGGGCGCTTGATGACGCCGACGCCGTGCTCCCCGGAGATCGTGCCGCCGAGTCGCAGCGCCAGCGCGAACAGCTCCTCCGACGCCCGCGTGGCGGCCCGGATCTCCTCCGGATCGTCGGCGGCCACGAGGAAGGTGGTGTGGAGGTTCCCGTCGCCGGCGTGTCCCCACGACGCTGCCGGCAGGCCGAGCTTCGCTCCGATCTCGAGGGACTCCTCGATCGCCTCGCCGAGGCGGTCGAGCGGGACGGCGATGTCCTCGCTCGCCTTGCCGCCGCGCTGGGCGTCGACCCGGAGCGCGACGCCGTCTCGCCAATGCCAGAGCGCCGCGATCTCTGCCGCCGCCTCCGGCGCGTGCAGGACGAGCGCGTCCTCGCCGAGCAGCTCGAGCACGTCCTCGCGCACGCGGGCGGCTTCCTCCGGCGAGCCGTCCGCCTCGGTGATCACGCAGAAGGCGCCATCCGGCATCTCGGTCGGGAAGCCTGCCCCGGCGTACCGCATCGTTCCGCCGTCGAGGTACTCGATTGCGGCGACGGGGAGGCCGCTGCCGACGAGGCGCTCGATCGCCGCGCTGCCGGCCCGCACGCCGTCGAAGAACCCGACGACGGGCAGGACGGCCTCCGGCGCGGGCGTCAGCTGGAGCCAGATCGCTGTGATCACGCCCAGCGTCCCCTCCGAGCCGACGAGCAGCGCCGTCAGGTCGTAGGACGCGACGTCCTTTCGCAGCGGACCGCCGAGCCGGACGAGCTCGCCCGGGGCGACCACCACCTCGAGCCCTGTCACCCACGCGCCCGTGACGCCGTACTTGTACGCGTGCGGCCCGCCGGCGTTCGTGGCGACGTTGCCGCCGATCTGCGACTGCTCGGCGGCGCCCGGATCGGGGGCGAAGAGGAGGCCGCCTTCGCGGGCGGTGCGCCGGACTGCGGCCGTCGTCATCCCGGCCTCGACCTCCATCCGCCAGACCAGCGGATCGAACGAGCGAACGCGGTCGAGCCGCTCCAGGGAGACGACAACGCCGCCGTCGAGCGGCACGGCCCCGGCCGCGTAGCCGGTGCCGCCGCCGCGCGGAACGACCGCGACGCCGTGCTCGTAACACCAGGCGACGATCGTGGCGACGTCCTCCGCGGTCTCCGGCAAAGCGACGGCGTCGGCGCGGCCACGCACGCCCCGCGCCTCGGTCTGGTCGGCGAGGTAGGCAGCCGACGGCGCGATCACCTTCGCGTCGCCGAGAACGGTGCGGAGCTCGCGCTCGGTCGAGGCGACGCTGCTCATGCGACCGCCCGCGCGAGCTTCCGCTTCGCGTCGCGGAGCACCGGCTCACCGTGCGAGACGAGCACCATGCGCACTGGCAGGTCGAGCAGCTTCTGGAGTTCCTTGCGGAGCAGCGCGGGGCTCGTCCGGTTGCCGAGGTAGGCGAGCCAGGAGTCCGGGCAGACGCGCAGGCCGCCGCGGGCGGCGCCGAGGATCCGATCGCCCGGGACGAGCGCGCCGTGCTCCCGGATCCAGATCATCCGCTCGCCGGCGTTCCGGATCTGGATGGTCTCCACCCCCTCGGGGAGGCTTGCTTTCGCGTTCGACGTCTCGGCGCCGTAGCGCTCGCGCACGGCCTCACGGCTGCGGCGGTGAAACCCAAGCGTCGTCAGGACGTGCACCCGCTTCCGTTGCGCGAGCCGGTCGAGCTCGCCCCAGGCGCCGTTCGGGACGAGCGGGTCGACGAGGACGAGCACGCCGTCCGTCTCGTAGGCCACGGAGCCGACGAGCTGAGGCCAATCGGCCGGGCTGCCCTTCTTCGGGCTCGGCTCCCAATCGGGATGCGGCGCCGTCCAGCGCGAGAGCCCGCGTGCCAGTTGTTGCATCTCCACGCGGGAGAGGGTAATGAACCGGCTCGTGGCGGTTCGCTGGGGCATCCTCTCGACGGCGCGGATCAACCTGCCGATCATCGCCGGTGCGCGCGCCTCCGATCGGGTCGACCTCGTCGCTGTCGCCAGCCGCGACCAAGCGCGCGCGGATGCGTACGCACGGGAGCACGAGATCGAGCGCGCATACGGCAGCTACGACGCGCTGCTCGCCGACCCAGACGTCGAGGCCGTGTACATCTCGCTGCCGAACTCGCTCCACGTCGAGTGGGCCATCCGCGCGCTCGAGGCGGGCAAGCACGTCCTCTGCGAGAAGCCCTTCGACCACCGCCCCGGGGCGGTCGAACGCGCCTTCGACGTCGCCGAGCGGGCCGGGCTCGTGCTGATGGAGGCCTTCATGTGGCGGCACCATCCGCAGACCCGCGCGCTCGAGGAGCTCGTCCGCTCCGGGCGAATCGGCGAGCCCCGGGTCGTCTTGACGCGCTTCTCGTTCCCGCTCGACGACCCGCAGAACGTGCGCATGCGGCGGGAGCTCGACGGCGGCGGCCTGATGGACGTCGGCTGCTACTGCATCAGCGCCGCCCGGCTGATCGGCGGCGAGCCGGAGCTGGTCTTCGGCCGCCAGGTCGTCGGCCCGACCGGCGTCGACGTCCGTTTCCTCGGAACGTTGCACTTACCCGGGAACGTGCTCGCGCACTTCACCTGCGGTATGGACATCCCGTTCTCCGCGCGCCTGGAGGTGGTCGGCTCCGAAGCGTCGGCGGTCGTCCCCGATCCGTGGCTCTGCCGCGACCCGCACATCGAACTCGGCGACGAGCGGATCGACGTCGAGGACGCCGATCGGTACCAGCTCGAGCTGGAAAACATGAGCGACGCGATCCGAGGCGAGGCGGAACCGCTGCTCGGTCGCGCCGACGCGGTCGGGCAGGCGCGCACGATCGACGCGCTCTACCGCTCGGCGGAGAGCGGTGCGGCAGTCGACCTGTAACGGGTCACATCCCTGATCGCTCCGTACAACACCTCCATCGGGCCTCCTCTCGAGTTGACGGCCGCGAGGCTAGTGCGGCCATCGGAGGCCCCCTTCATGAGATCCGTAGCTGGGCTACAAAGACACAGCTGCACCGCTCGCCGCCGAGCGAAAGAGCGCTTCGATCACGCGTGCCTCGCCGACGGCATCGTCACGTCCCAGCAGCGGTTTCGCGTCGCCGCGAATCGCGGCGCTGAGGTTCTCGAGCTCGAGCAGATACGGGTCCGCGGGCTCGACCTCGATCCGCTCGACGCGCCCGTCGCGGTGCAACTCGATGACCGGCTCCTGGCAGTGCCACGGGTCGTCGAGGAAGAGCGATCCTTCGCTGCCGATCGCTTCGAGCTCGTCGCGTTCGGGCAGGGACGTTCCACAGTCGACCAGGGCCAAGACATCGCCGGGGAAGCGCATCGTTCCAGTGAAGACCCAGTCGGTCCCGCTTGGGCCGATGAACTGCTGCCCGTACACCTGCTCGGGCTCGCCTGCGAGCAAGCGTGCTCCGCTCACGCAGTAGCAGCCGACGTCCATCAGGCTGCCGCCCTCGACGTCAGTCCGTAGGCGAATGTTCTGCTCGTCGTACAAGGAGTAACTGAAGCACGAGCGGATGAGCCGCATCTCCCCGATAAGGCCCTCGTCTACGGCCTGCCGAAGCCGCCTGGTCTGGGGATGATGGCGGTACATGAACGCCTCCATCAGGATTCGCTGATTCCTCTCAGCAGCGTCGAAGGCCGACTCGACGTCCGCGACGTGCCTGCTCATCGGCTTCTCGCAGAGCACGTGCTTTCCCGCCTCGACAGCGCGGATCGACCACTCGCAGTGCAGCGTGTTCGGCAACGAGATGTACACGGCCTCGGCATCGGCGTCCTCGAGCAGCGCCTCGTACGAGCCGTACGCGCGCTCGATCTCCCACTCTCGCGCGTACTCCTCCGCCCGTCGCAGATCGCGGCTCGCCACGGCCATGAGATCGACCTTCTCCGAGGCATGCGCGCCGGGAATGACCTTCCGGTTGATGTCGGCGGTCGACAGGATCCCCCACTTGACCGCTGCGTCTACCCCCATGACGGCTCCGTCATCGGGCGGAACGCGGTCTCGAGGATGCGGTGGTTGCGCGGCCTCGTGAGCACGAACAGGACGACATCCGCGACGTCGTCCGCGCTCATCATCCCGGCAAGCGCGTCGTGTGTGCGCCCTCGCCCCGGTTCGAGTGCGAAGTCCGTGGCGACGCCGCCCGGGCAAACATTCGTGCACCGGATGCCACGCTCACGCAACTCGTGGTCGAGCGCGCGCGTGAAACCGACCTGGGCGAACTTCGAAGAGCAGTAAACGGCTTCGAATGGAAGACCGCGGCGCCCGGCTTCTGACGCGAGCGTGACGATGTCTGCCTCGCCGCTCTCGAGGAGGTGCGGGAGCGCGGCGCGCACGGCGTACAACGTCCCTTTCACGTTGACGTCGATCATCTCCTCGAGGAAGTCGGGCGCGAGATCGAGGAAGGGGCCATAGGCGCCGACGCCGGCGTTCGGGACCAGGATGTCCAGTCGCCCGAAGGCGTCGACGGTCGCCGACACGATCTCCTCCAGCTGAGCGGCATCGCGAACGTCGCAGGGCCGAGCGACCGCGCCGGCGATGCCGAGGTCGTCGCCGCTGCGCGACGCAAGTCCCAGCTTCACACCTTCCCCCGCGAGCCGGCGTGCGACCGCGGCCCCGATGCCGCGGCTTGCCCCGGTGACGAGGCCGACCTTTCCGTCGAGCGTGGTCATGCATCCTCCAGGGTCGAGGGGCGGATGGACCCCGCGGCACCGTAGCCCGTACGCTCGACCTTGACCAGGCGGCGGTCCCCCTGAAATGCTCATGAAGAGGGTTTTACGGGGATCCACGGTCGCAGGTCTGGCCTTCGTGATCGCGGGCTCCGCCGTCGAAGAGGTGAGCATCTGCCCGGCAGAGAACTTCAGCAGCGACGAGGAGGGCGAGCCTCGCCGTTATCGGCCAACCCACCACCGAACTTTCTCGCGATTCCTAATAGAGTCTCCGAACAACCGGCAAGGAGAGTGCAATGAAAGGAGCCACTGGTAAGGCGACGAGGGTTGTTCTCGCCGTCGCCGTCGCCGGTGTCGCCGTCGCGGTGACAACCGGCGCTCAAGCGAAGAAATCCGCCAACATCCAGGTCTGCGTCCTGCTTCCGGACACCAAGTCGTCCGTCCGCTGGGTGCAGTTCGACGCGCCGTACTTCAAGGCGGCCCTGAAGAAGGCCGGGGTGACCTACTCGATCACGAACGCGCTGAACGATCCGCAGAAGATGGTCTCACAGGCCGATTCGTGCCTGTCCCGCGGGGCGAAGGTGGCCATCGTTACCGACATCGCCCAGGGCACGTCGATCGCGATCGAGAAGAAGTTCGCGGCGGCAGGAGGGAAGTCGATCGACTACGACCGCCAGGTGGTCGGCGGTATCGCGAAGGTCTACGTGACCTTCGACGGCAAGGCGGTCGGCGCTGCCCAGGCCAAGGGCGTCGTCAAGGCTCTGAAGGGCAAGTCGAAGCCGGTCGTCGCCGAGCTCTGGGGCGGCCCGACCGACCAGAACGCGTTCTGGTTCAAGAGCGGGAACGACGCCGTGCTGAACCCGCTGTTCAAGAAGGGGACGCTGACGAAGGGACCGCAGCAGTTCGTGCCGCTCTGGCTGGCGACGAATGCCCAGCCGATCTTCGAGCAGATGCTGCTCAAGACGAGCAACAAGATCGACGGCGCCATCGCAGCGAACGACAACATCGCCGGCGCCGTGATCGCGAGCCTGAAGGCGAAGCACCTGAATCCGATCGCCCTGTCGGGGCAGGATGCGACCGTGCAGGGCGTGCAAAACATCATCTCGGGCTGGCAGACGATGACCGTTTACAAGTACGTGCCCAGCGAGGCCAACGCAGCCGCAGCGGCAGCCGTCGCCCTGCTGAAGGGTAAGAAGGTGCCTGGGATCAACGGGTTCCGCAAGAACGGCAGCAAGAAGGAGCCAACCGTCGCCCTGCCGGTCGTCTCGATCACGAAGGCCAACTACACGAGGCTCTTCAAGGACAAGTTCCTGAAGAAGACCGACGTCTGCGTCGGGGAGTTCAAGAAGTTCTGCAAGTAACGGGTTAGTGAGGCATTGTGGAGGCGCCCCCGTGGGCGCCTCCACCGGGTTATGTGGTAGGAAATCCGCCACTGTGAGCGAGACACCACTCCTCCAGATCCGCGGTCTCTCCAAGTCGTTCGGCTCGGTGCAGGCACTCACGGATGTCGACTTCGAAGTCCGCGACGGAGAGGTGGTAGCCCTCGTTGGCGACAACGGGGCGGGCAAGTCGACCCTGATCAAGTGCGTGGCCGGAATCCACGGCTACGACGATGGCGAGATCTACTTCGACGGGGAGCTCGTCCACATTCACGGGCCGAAGGACGCCGCCAAGCACGGGATCGAGGTCGTCTACCAGGACCTCGCGCTGTGCGACAACCTCGACGTCGTCCAGAACATGTACCTCGGGCGCGAGACGCGCGACTGGTTGTATCGCCTGAACGAACCGGCGATGGAGCAGCGGACGGCCGAGACGCTGAAGTCGCTGGCGGTGACCACGATCAGGTCGATCCGCCAGCCCGTGGCCTCGCTCTCGGGCGGCCAGCGACAGTCGGTTGCGGTCGCGAAGGCGGTGCAGTGGAACTCCCGTCTCGTGATCCTCGACGAGCCCACTGCTGCGCTCGGCGTCGCTCAAACGGAGCAGGTGCTGGCGCTCGTCAAGCGGCTTGCAGACAAGGGCCTCGCTGTCGTGCTCATCTCGCACAACCTGCACGACATCTTCGAGGTGGCGACGCGGATCACGGTACTCCGCCTCGGGCGCGACGTCGGTGTCTACGAGCGGGCGAAGACCACGCAGCAGGAGGTCGTGCACGCGATCACGGCCGGTGTTCCCACGAAGGTCGCGGGCATCCCCGAGGCGACCGAGGCGCCGGTGCCATGACGACCGAGGCACAGGTCGAGATCGTCGGGCAGGACGCGGCCGCCGCCCTGGCCGAGGAGGAGGCACCGAAGGGCCTCGGCGGGCGGATCCTCGACAACGTCAAGTCTGGCAATCTCGGGATCCTGCCCATCGTCATCGGTCTGGCGATCATCGTCGTCTTCTTCAGCTTCAAGGCGACGAACTTCTTCACCGCCGACAACTTCAACAACATCATCGTCCAGATGGTGGGCACGACGATGCTCGCCTTCGGCGTCGTCTTCGTGCTGTTGCTGGGCGAGATCGACCTCTCGATCGGGTACTTGAGCGGAATAGCGGCCCTGACGGTGGCGGAGCTCCAGCTGCCGGGCAGCGGCCACCAGTACCCTGGACTCGTCGCGATCGCGCTCGCGGTGGGTCTGTGTGCGTTCATCGGCGGCGTCCAGGGCTCGATCGTGGCCCTGGTCGGCGTCCCGTCATTCGTCGTCACGCTCGCAGGCCTCCTGATCTGGCAGGGAGTCATCCTGCAGGTGCTCGAGATCAAGGGTGTGATCGTGATCCAGGACCAGTGGATCAACGACACGGCCATCTACCACTTCACGAAAACCGCCGGATGGATCATCGCGGCCGTCGTAACCGGTCTCTACGCCTTCGGCACGCTGGGCGGCGTACTCGGCAAGCGCCGCGCCGGCGTGGCGATCCGGAACCCGCTGCTCGTCGCCGCCAAGGTCGCCGGCGTCGCGGTCGCCACCTTCGGGACCGTGGCCATCTGCAACCACGCCAAGGTGCCGAACGGGCTACCGCTGGCCGGCGTCCTCGTGGTCATCTTCCTCCTCGGACTGACCTTCCTGGCCAAGCGAACCCCGTTTGGCCGCCACGTCTACGCCGTCGGCGGAAGTGCCGAGGCGGCTCGTCGCGCGGGCATCAACGTCCCCCGCATCCGGATCCTCGTCTTCATGATCTCGGGCGCGATGGCCGGGGTCGGAGGCGTGGTTCTGGCCGCGCGGCTGAACTCCGTCGACCTGAACGTCGGCGGCGGCACGCTGCTGCTCGATGCGATTGCGGCGGCAGTCATCGGCGGAACGAGCCTCTTCGGCGGCCGGGGCGAGGTGCGCAGTGCAGTCATCGGCGCGCTTGTAATCGTGACGGTCTCGAACGGCCTCGACACGGCGGGGTACAAGACGGGGACGATCTACATCGTGACCGGCGTCATCCTCCTGCTCGCGGTCACGCTCGATACCATCGCGCGCCGGCTGCAGGTTCGCTCCGGACGCTGAAAGCGTCCGGACGAATCAGTTCGATTGTCTCGGACGGTCGGTTGCAGACGCGCGCCGGGCAAAGCCCGGCGCGCTGATGGCGGCACCGCAAGCGGTGCCTCGGGCGCGCCGGCTGCAGGTTCGCTCCGGACGCTGAGCGGTCAACGGGCCGTGCCGGCGAAGTAGCGCTCGGCAAGCGCCCATGCCTGCCGGCCGATCCTCGATCCGATCCGCCGCCCGGCGAAGTCGTCCGCCGTGATGTGGATGCCGCCGTAGATGCGAGAGGTCCCCGCCTGGTCTGCGGCGTCGTAGTACGTCGCCCACTGCAGCGTGACCGGCTCGCTCGGCCCTCGCTCGAACTTGAGGTAGCCGGGCGAGAACGTCTGCTCGAACAGGCCTCCGGGGAAGTAGGCGCTGCCGGTGTAGGCGGCCAGCACCTCGGCCGCCGCGCGGCTGAAGGTGCTATGTCCGGAGACGAACCCCGGGAAGGCGGGCGTGACGAACGTCGCCTTCTGGTAGGGCACCCAGCGCTCGCCCAGGATCCAGCCGACGCCGCTGTCCTGGGTCGGATCCTTCGGGGGACCTCGCCAAGCTCGAATCGCGATCTCGCCCACGTGGCCGGCGAGATCGGCGTGACGTTGCCCCGGCGCCGCCGACTCGCGGGTGATCAGCTCGATCAGCCCGGGGATCAACGGCAGGCCCTCCGGGTCGTACGAGGGCAGGCTGGGGTCGCTCGACTGGCCCCGGCCCGCGAGATAGCGGATCATCGAGATCGGGCGCACCGACTGGTCGGCGCGCTTGATGCCCCAAGCGGCAATCGCGGCATCGTGCACCGCGCCGTTCAGCGCGAAGTAGAGCCTTACGTCCCAAAGCAACCGGTTTGCAGCGCCCGGACCGATCCGAGCCGCCAGCTGCGGCGAGTCCGACACCTGATTCGCGAGTACGTTCCAGTGCCCGGGCGGGGTCTCCGAGTTGGGCCCGTCCGCCCAGAACTCGGCCAGGACCCGCGCATAGTCGCCTCGCACGACGTGCTCGGGCGCATAGGGCTTGCCGGTGACCGGATTCACCTGATACCCGTGGCCGTCGTTCGTCCCGAGCGGGTTGTTGCCCAGCGCGTCCAGCCCGATGGCGACCGTCTGCCCGTCCGCCGGATCGAGCTCCGCGCTCTTGCGGATGACGTCGACCGCCGCCTGTTTGTAAGCCGCATCCTCCGGCGTGCCAATCGGCGGCGGGCCCGGGTCGATCGGCAGGCCCTTCTTCGACCGCGGTAGCGCGAATCCACGCACGTGCCCCCACTGGGCACCGATAAAGGTCTGCACCTTTCCGGGGACTGCAAGCCCGTTCTGGGCCACGGTTTGGTCAAGCGCCAACGGCTGCCAGAAGGTGGGATCGTGCATGGCCGTGCCCGGCTGGGCCACGACGAGCGGCGCGTTGACAGACGCGTAGCTCTCATCGACGTAGTGCCGGGCCTCGAGCGCGCCATCGCGCTTGCCGTAACGGATCACGGCGGCCGCGATGCGATTGCCGAGCGCCGCCGGCGAGTCGCCCTTCGTGCTCGCGAAGTCGATCCGGTAGCAGAGCGACCGCATCGTTCGGGTCAACTCGTCGAACGTTGTCCTCACGTTCGCGCCGTACCCGTAGCGCCAGAGCAGGACGCGGTAGGCGGCGAAGCTGATCGTCGTCTCCCGGGCGGCCAAGGCGTCGGCGGCCCGGTGCTTCTCGGTGACGAAGTAGCCATCCGCCTTCGGGTCGTAGGCGGCCCAGGCATCCCACATCGCGGCGGAGACGTGGAAGAGGTTACGGGCGTGGGTGGTCGGGGCGGGGATGTCTCGCCTGATGGCGTCGAGCAGCGCCTCGTCCCAGACACGGGCGACGGAGCGGCCGTGGAGGTCGCTGCGCGCGCAGCCGTCGATCAGGTACGGCGTCGGCCCGACGGTGGGCTTGGGCCCGACGGTGGGCGTGGGCCGGACAGTGACGATCCGGTCAGCCGTGACGTCAGTGAGGTGCGTCTCGGCACCGCCGGGATAGCGCACGACGAGCTCGCTGACGCTCGCCGCGTCGCCGAGCCCGAAGAGGAGGCGGGGATCCTGCGTGGAGAGGTAGCTCGAGCCGGCCTGTTCCTCCCGTACGAGCCGGCGACCGTTGGGCAGCACCGCCGTGACCACCGCGCCCGGCGAGAACTTGGCCAGCCTGACTTCGAGCCAGTGCCCTTCGGCGCCGGTCGACCGGAGCAGCTGGAGACGGCCTCCGATGGTGTTGACGGCGATGTCGGGCCTGCCGTCGTTGCGGAAGTCGCCCACCACGAGGCCGCGCCCGACGGCCCGGGGCAAGCGGCCGACGCCGACGAGCCCGCTCCCGTCCACGAACTGACCCGGCATGCCCTGCGCCGTCTGGTTTTCGAGCACCTGGACCGGCTCGGCGTTCTTCACCAGGTTCGTCACGGGGATAGCGCCGTTGGCCAAGACGAGGTCGAGGTCGGTGTCGAGGTCGAGGTCGACCCAGGACGCTCCCCAGCCGGTGAAGGTGTGACCGAAGGCGGCGGCGAGGCCCGCCCGGACGTCCACGAACGACGAGCCGCTGGCCACCGGCGGCCGTCCGAGGTAGACGGCATGGCCCTGGCCCCGCGAGTTGGACACGAACAGGTCGGTGAGCCCGTCACCCGAGTAGTCGGCGGCGGCCACTCCCATGCCGGCGTTCGGATCGGCGACGCCCGCGCTCGCCGCACGTTCCTCGAAGCGGAAGCCGAGTCCGGCCGGATCGGCCTTCGCCCCTCCCGGCCACGCGACGTTCTGGTAGAGGCGGTTCGGGTCGCCGTCGTTGGCCACGTAGAGGTCGAGGCGGCCGTCGCCGTCGAAGTCCGCGAACACGGCGCCCAAGCTGTGATCGAAGCGCGCTGACTCGAGGCCGGCCTGCACTCCGACCTCGCGAAACCTCGAGCGGCCATGCTTGTCGCGGCCCTCGTTGAGGTAAAGGAGATCGCGCACGCCGGCGTCGTTGTTGGGAAAGCCGGCGGCAGAGCCGGGGATGGGGGCGTTGACGTCGGTGTAGCCGGCGACGTAGAGGTCGGGCCGTCCGTCGCCGTTCACATCCCCGACCGCGGCGCCCGCGTGCCAGCCATACGCGTGGATTCCGGCTGCACGAGCGCCTTCTGTGAACTTGCCGTCGCCGTTGTTCCAGAGCAACTTGTCGTAGCTCGCTGTCGTCACGTAGACATCCGTGTAGCCGTCCCCGTTGAAGTCTGCTGCCACGCACCCTTCGCCACGGACGGCGAGATCGGCTCTTGAGCGGCGGCGCACATTGGTGAAATGGCCCCTCCGGTTGCGGAAGAGCGCGCTTCGAGGCAGGCCGCCGTGCTTTTGCCAGCGATCGACGTCGGCTTGCGAATACGAGTTCACCACGAAGAGATCGAGCCAGCCGTCGTTGTTGTAGTCGAGTGTGCAGAGCCCGCCCCCGGTCATCGCCGCCGGGTCGGGCGAGACTCCGAAGCGAAATGCGCCCTGGCGGAAATCAAGACCGACCGGCGAGGCGACGTTCTCGAGACGAAGCCCGGCGAAACCGTCTTTCGAAACGTGACTCGAGTCAGTGCCTGCGGATGCCCAGCGCAAGGAGGCTGTAAGAGACAGGGCAAGGAGCGCCGAGACGCCCACCATCACCGAGGCTCGCCGTGCGAGGCGGGCGACGCCGACGTGCATAGAGTTGAACTACAGCACGTTTCGCGTCAGCGCCGCCAGCCGGACTTGGGTCAGCTCTCCGCGAGTACGAGCGTCGCCTTGCCTCCCCGGTGGTCGAAGGCCTCCTGAAAGCGGTCGAGCGGCACTCGCCACGTCACGAATCGCTCGAGCGCCTCCGGCCAGCGCTCGCGAGCGCGGTCGAGGTCTTCGACGGCGGTCAGCCAGTCCTGTCGGTGCGCGTTCACGCTGCCGAAGAGGACGCGGTTCTCGAGGATCGCATCCACACCGAGCACATGGCCCTCGATCTCCACTTTCTGCCGGTGGGGGTCGATACCCAGCAGGCATGCGACGCCGCTGCGCCGTAGCAGTCCGAGCGACTGGGCCATGAGCTGCGCGTTTCCCGCCGCCTCCACGACGAGGTCGAAGCTGCCGAGCTCCGAGATCTCGGTGATCTTCGTCGAGACGTACCGTGCGCCGGACTGCTCGACCAGCTCGTTGGCATCTTCGAGCGACGCCGTCCAGACCTCGACGCCCGCAAGCCTCAAGAGGTACGTCGTCAGGAACCCGATCGCGCCCGCTCCGATCACGAGCGCGCGCTGGAGCTGCCACGGCTGGCGGCCGCCGATCGCGCGCGCGTGGCGGAGCGCCCGCTCGCAGATGGACGTCGGCTCGGTGAGCACGCCCAGGCGGCCGAGCGATTTCGGGATCGGGATCAGTTGCGTCGGATCCTCCGCGACGAGCTCACGGGCGTAGCCGTTCAGGCGCGTGATCCCGCGTTCGTAGTAGTCGCCCGTCAGACACGAGTCGGGCGAGCCTTGCGCGCACGCGATGCAGCGGCCGCAGGACCGGCGCACCGTCGCGGTGACGAGGTCGCCCCGCGTGAAGCCGTGACCGTCGCGCTCGACGACGGCGAGCGCTTCATGGCCGAGCACGAGGGACTGCTCGTTCTCCGGTGCGACGCCGAAGAGCCCTTCCGAGATCTCACGATCGGTGCCGCACACGCCCACCTCGAGCGTGCGCAGCAGAAGCTCTCCCTCGCCCGCGTCGACCGCCGGGATGTCCTCGACGTGGGTGGAGTGCGCCTCGCCCGGGCGCGTGACCAGCGCCTGCATCTAACCGGGGGGAACGAGGACGGCGCCGTCGGACGCAGAAGACACGAGCGCCCGGTAGCGCGCGAACACGCCGACGTCATAACGTGGGGGAGGCGGCTGCCAGGCGAGGAGGCGCTCTGCGAGCTCGAGGTCGTCGAGCTCGACGACCACTGTTCCCTCGTCCACGTCGATCGCGATCACGTCACCGTCTCGCACGACGGCGAGCGGTCCGCCGCGTGCGGCCTCGGGCGCGACGTGCCCGACCATCAGCCCGCGGGTCGCACCCGAGAAACGGCCGTCTGTGACGAGCGCGACCGACTCGCCGAGTCCGGCTCCGATCACGGATGCGGTGACACTCAGCATCTCGCGCATACCGGGCCCGCCCGCGGGACCCTCGTAGCGCACGACGAGCACGTCGCCGTCTGCGACGAGGCCTGCGCGCACGGCGTCAGTGCATGCCTCCTCGCTGTCGAACACGCGCGCGGGGCCACGATGCGAGCGGCGCGTCGTCCCGGAGACCTTGACCAGGCTGCCGTCTGGCGCAACGTTGCCGCGCAGCGCATGCAACGAGCCAGGCGGCTTGAACGGCTGCTCGAGCGTGTAGACGACTTCGCCGTCCGGGGGCGGCGCGTCCCTGGTCGCATCCGCGAGCGCCGTCCCCTCGACGGTAGGTGCCTCGCCGTCTAGATGTCCGCCGCGCACGAGCTCGCGGATGAGGGTGCGCGAGCCGCCCACGCGGTGGAGGTCCTCGGCCAACCAGCGCCCTGAGGGCGCGAGGCTCGCGATCACGGGAGTGCGGCTCGCAACGCCCGTCAGCTCCTCGAGCGTCAGCGGCACGCTCGCCTCGCGGGCGATCGCGAGCAGGTGGAGCACGCCGTTCGTCGAGCCGCCGGTCGCGGCGATCCCCGCCATCGCGTTCAGGAGCGCGCGCCGGTCGAGGAAGCGCCGCGCCGTCACACCCTCTTCGACGAGCCGCACCGCGAGCGCGCCGGCGCGGACAGCGGCCTCGCCTTTCAGGTCGCGCTCATCTGCCGGTACGAGGCCATCTCCAACGCGAGCGATGCCCAGGCAGTCGATCGCGACGGCCATCGTGTTCGCGGTGAAGTGTCCTGCGCATGTCCCTGCGCCGGGGCACGCGAAACGCTCGAGCTCGTCGAGGTCCGCGCGAGGCATCAGCCCGCGCTCCTCGGCCGCCACGGCCTCCCAGACGTCCTGAATCGTCACGTCCCGCTCGCGCCAGCGGCCGGCGCGCATCGGGCCGCTGTAGACGAGCACCGCGGGTTTGTCCAGGCGCGCGAGCGCCATCACCGCGGCAGGCACGGTCTTGTCGCAGCCGACAATGCACACGAGCCCGTCGAAGTCGTGCGCGTGCACCATGAGCTCGATCGAGTCGGCGATCACCTCGCGCGAGATCAGCGACGCCCGCATTCCGGGGGTGCCCTGCGACTGGTTGTCGGAGACCGCGATCGTGTTGAAGCCGAGGGCAAGGCCCCCGGCCGCGGATACGCCCTCGCTGACGCGGTCGGCGAGTTCGCGCTGGTTCAGGTTGCACGGCATCGTTCCCGTCCACGTCGACGCGACGCCGATGATCGGCCCGCCGAGCCGCGCCGGGTCGATGCCCATCGCCCGGAAGTGCGCGCGGGCCCCCGCACGCTCGGCGCCCTCGAGTAGCCCCCGACGGGCGCGGTGGCGGAGCGCGTCGACCGGTGTTCCAGTCACTTCGGCGACTGAACGGCGAGGAGATTCACCTAGCGGCGTACTATCGCCCAATGGCGGAGATCGGCGTTGGCATGCTCGGCTATGCGTTCATGGGAAAGGCGCACTCGAACGCGTTCCGCAAGCTCGAGTACATCGCGTGGCCGCCCCCGCTCGTCCCACGGCTCGTCGCGATCGCCGGGCGGAACCAGGACGCGGTCACTGAGGCGGCGCAGCGCTACGGCTACGAGCGCTGGACGACCGACTGGCACGACATCGTCACGGACGACCGGATCGGGCTCCTCGACAACGGCGGCCCGAACTCGCTCCATGCCGAGCCGACGATCGCCGCCGCCGAAGCGGGCAAGCACGTCCTCTGCGAGAAGCCGCTCGGGCGTACGGCCGCGGAGAGCTACGAGGTGTGGCGCCGCGTCGCGGCGACGGGCGTCAAGCACCTATGCGGGTTCAACTACCGCTTCGTCCCCGCGGTGCGGCTCGCGCGCGAGCTGATCGACGAGGGGGCACTCGGCGAGCTCCGCCACTTCCGCGGGCGCTACCTGCAGGACTGGGGCGACGATCCGACGCTCGACACGTGGCGCTTCGATCCGGACCAGGCGGGATCCGGCGCGCTCGGCGACCTCGGCACGCACGTGATCGACCTCGCCCGCTACCTCGTCGGCGAGTTCATGTCCGTGGCCGGCGTCGTGAAGACGTTCGTGAGCGGTCGCAGAGTCGACGACGCGATCGAGGCGGCTGTTGAGTTCGAGAGCGGCGCGGTCGGGACGATCGAGTCGACGCGCCTCGCGCTCGGACGGCGCAACGCGTTTCAGTGGGAGATCAACGGCTCCAACGGCTCGCTCTACTTCGACATGGAGCGCATGAACGAGCTGCAGGTCTTTCTCGACGGCGACGACCGCATGCGCGGCTTCAGGACCGTGCTCGTGACGGAGGCGAACCATCCGTTCATGGAGTTCTGGTGGCCGCCGGGACACATCGTCGGCTGGGGAGACACCTTCGTGCACGAGGTGCACCACCTCTTGCGTTCGATCGCCGACGGCAGCGACGTCGCGCCGCACGGCGCGACGTTCGAAGACGGCTATCGCGCGTCGGAGATCGGCGAGGCGATCGTCCGCTCGAGTGCGAGCGGTCGCCGCGAGGACGTGACGTTCCGCAGCCTCTAGCGGCGATACGGTTGACCTCACGATCGACGTGGATCGACTGCACTTCTTCGACCCGGAAGCCGAGCGATCGCTCGCGGCCGCTGCGCCAGCACCGCAAGAGTGAGCAAGCACACGGCGGCCAGCGCAAAGTAGGCGACCTTGTCGCTCGTCAGCGACGCGACCCGCGCGCCGAGCGCGGCGCCGCCCGCCTGTCCCGGCGCCCAGGCGATATTGACGAGGGCGAACGCGTAGCCGTAGTCGAGCCCGAGCGACTCGGCCTGGTCGGTCACCATCGACATCGCGGGCGTCCAGAAGATTCCGAAGGCAAGGCCGGCGCAGACGACCAGAATCGCGAGCAGCCAGGCGCGACCCGGCCATGGCAGCAGGAGGCAGACGATCGCCGATGCGAGCAACGCCGCCCGGAGCGGCAGGAAGCGGCCACGCCGGTCGGAGATCCGCCCAATCACAGGAGACGCGGCCGCCTCCAGGGCTGCGCTCGTGAGGTACGTGGCGCCGACTGCCACCGCGCCCCAACCGAGGTCGGCGAGGCGGAGGGGTGCGAGCACGCCGAGGTTCCCGAAGAGGAGGGCCGGGACGAGCGTCAGCCAGACGCCGATCCGGATCCCGCGCGAGCCAAACGCAGCGAAGAGCGCCCGCAGCGGCTGGGGACGATCCGGCGTCGCCGCGGGCGTCGCCGCCGCCGCGACCGCCAGGACGACCGCGAGGCCGGCGACGGCGCCGAAGGCGACGTCCGTGCGGGTGACGGAGGCGACAGCGCCCAGGACGGGCCCGAAGAGGGCGCCGGCGATCGCCGTCCCGAATGCCGCTCCGATCAGCTCGCCGCGCCGGCCGCCTGGGGCCGCTGCGACGAGCCACGCGAGGCCGCCGGTCCACGAGAAGGCGCTCGAGACGCCCTGGAGGAACCGCGCGGCATCGAGCATCCACGCGGAGTCCGCGAGCCCGAACGCGGTTGTCGTGAGCGCGAGCAGCGATAGGCCGACGAGCACCGTCGGCTTGACGCCGAGGCGTGCCGCGGCGAGGCCGCTTGGGATGCCGGCCACGAACGCGCCGGCCGGGTACATCGCCGCGAGGACGCCCGCTCCCGACTTCGAAAGGTCAAGCTCGTCGACGTAGTGAGGCAGCAGCGGCGTCAGCGCCGCGAAGAACATCGTGTCGACGAAGACGATCGCGCCGACCAGGAGGAGGAGCCGGGGCACTACCGCCAGGCGGGCGGCCGCTTGTCGAGGAAGGCGCGGAGCCCTTCCTGACCCTCCTCGCCCGAGCGGAGCCGGGCTGCGATGCGGGCGGTGTCCTCCGGAGCCGGTCGCTCGCGGACGAGCGTCTTCGCGGCGCGCGTCGCCTCCGGGCCCGAGGTGAGCAGCTCGCCGACGGCGCGGTCGACCGCCGCGTCCAGATCAGCTGCGACCTCGTGCACGAGGCCGATCCGCAGGGCCGTCTCCGCGTCGAAGCGCTCACCGGTGAGGAAGTAGCGCCGGGCGTGCTGGCCGATCCGCGGCAGCACGAACGGGGAGATCACCGCGGGGATGATCCCGAGCTTGACCTCCGAGAAGCCGAAGACCGCGTCGCGCGCCGCGATCGCGACATCCGTGCAGGCGACGAGGCCGGAGCCGCCGCCGAGGGCGTAGCCTTGCACCCGCACGACCACCGGCGCCGGGCAATGGTCGATCGCCTCGAGCATCCGGTAGAGGCGGAGGGCGTCGTCGACGTTCTCGTCGTAGGTGAGGTCGATCGCCGCGCGCTGCCACTCGACGTCGGCGCCGGCGCAGAAGCTCGGCCCGTCTCCGGCGAGCACGACCGCCCGGGTACGGCCGACATCCGCGAAGGCGTCCGTGAGCTCGGCGATCAGCGCCGCATCGAACGCGTTCCGCCGCTCGGGCTTTGCGATCGTGACGCGGAGGACGCTGTCGTCGCGTTCGATCCGGAGGGCGCTCACCGCTGTGAGCTTAAAGTTGCGGCATGTTGCGAGGTGCGATCGCCGCGGCGGTGACACCGCTGCGGGACGCAGGGGAGGCGCTCGACGAGGACGCCTTCGGGCCGTACGTGGACTTCCTCGCCGCGAGCGGGCTCGACGGCCTGCTGGCGCTCGGCACGACCGGCGAGGGCTTCCTCCTGCCGGTCGAGCAGCGGATGCAGGCGGCGCAGTTGTACATCGAAGCGGCGCAGAGCCGCCTCGCGGTCGCCGTTCACTGCGGCGCGCAGTCGACGTGGGAGACTGTCGAGCTCGCCGCGCACGCGGCCGAGGGCGGCGCGAACGCGGTGGCCGTGATCGCGCCTCCGTACTTTGCGCTCGACGAGGACGAGCTGTTCGAGCACTTCGCCGCTGCGGGCCGCGCCTGCGAGCCGGTCCCGTTCTACGTGTACGAGTTCGCGGCTCGGAGCGGCTACGCCGTTCCCACCGGGGTGCTCGAGCGCCTGCGCGACGCCGCCCCGAACCTTGCCGGGCTGAAGGTTTCCGACACGCCCTGGGAGCGCTTCGCGCCGTATCTGCTGGAGGGCCTGGATGTGTTCGTCGGCCCCGAGGCGCTGATCCCGCAGGGTCTGGCAGCGGGCGCGACCGGCGCCGTCTCGGCGCTCGCGTCGGCGTTCCCGGAGCTCGTCGTCGCCGCGGTGCGGGATCCAGGCTCCGCCGATCTCGCCCCCGTGCGCGAGGCGGTGCAGCGATTCCCGTTCCAGTCGGCGCTCAAGACGGTGCTGGGCCGGCGTGGCATTCCGATCCGCCCGGACGTGCGGCGGCCGCTGCGGATGCTGACCGAGGAGGAGACGGTCCAACTGGAGACATGGCTCGAATCGTCATTGCCGGCGCTGGCGCGGTAGGCGCGAGCGTCGCCTACCACCTCGCGTTGCTCGGCGCGCCCGAGGTGACGCTCGCCGACCGGGCGGAGATCGCCTCGGGAGCGACGGGGAAGGCGATGGGCGGCGTCCGCCAGCAGTTCTCGACCGAGGCGGAGGTCCGGCTCGCGCGCGAGTCCGTCCGCTTCTTCCAGGGACTCGGCCGGCCCCTGTTCGAGCAGGTCGGCTATCTCTTCGTTGCGACGACCGCTGACGGTGCCGAGCGCCTGGGGAAGCGCATGGCCGTGCAGCGTGAGCTCGGCGTCCCGGCCGAGGACGTCGATCCGAGCCGGGTCGAGGGGCTCTACGTCGAGGACGTCGCCGCCGCGGGAGCCTGCTGGGAGGACGGTGTCGCCGAGCCGGCCGAGATCACGCGCGAGCTCGTCCGCCGCGCGGCCGCCGGCGGCGTCGAGGTGCTGGAGCGCACGGACGCGCGCGAGCTCGAGGCCGACGTGCTGGTCGTGGCCGCCGGTGCGAGCTCGCCGGACCTCTGGCCTGAGCTGCCGATCCGGCCTCTATGCCGCCAGCTCGTCGACGTCGGGCCCGTGGCGGGCCTACCGGACGATCTCCCGATGACGATCGAGGAGGAGACCGGCTTCCACTTCCGCCGCCGCGGCGAGACGCTGCGCCTGGCGATGACGGAGCAGCGACCGCGGTGGACCGACCGCGAGGACGTCGATGAGGCGCTTGTCGACGATTGGCGCGCGCGTCTCGCCCACCGCTATCCGTCTGCCGGCGGCGCGCCGGTCGCCCGGGCGTGGGCGGGCCTGTACGACATGACGCCGGACGCGCATCCGATCATCGGCTGGGTCGGAGACGGCGTCTACGCGGCCTGCGGCTTCTCCGGCCACGGGTTCATGCAGTCCCCGGCTGTCGGCCGCGCCGTCGCCGAGGAGCTGATCCACGGCGAGTCGGAACTCGATCTCTCCCCCTATCGCCTGGACCGTTTCGCCGAAGGCGCGGTCTTCCCCGAGACGCTCGTGCTGTAGGTACGCGGCCGCAGTCCCTCGCGGTATCGGTCGTACAGATACGGCGGAGGCGAACCTGCGCTCTCCTGTGGACGGATCGGCACGCTTTCGTTCCACCAGGGACATGTCCCGAAGCGCCAAGGCTAGGGACAGTCCCTTGTGAATTCGTTGTTACAAAGAAGTCACACGCTGTCGTGAGCGCGCCGTGCCGAGAGGCCCGGGCTAGCTCTCGAACGCGAGCCCGAGCCGGGACAGCTCCTCGACCACGAACCGGCCCTCGATCGTCGCCTCGACGTCGAACGTCTCGCCTATGTCCGGGTCCTTGCCGATCAGCTCGCGCGCGCGGCTCGGCTCCGTCTGCCGCGCGTCCTCAGCCGTCTCCCAGAGGTAGATGGCGCCCCAGCGCTCGGTCACCTCGTCGGAGATCCACGCCTTGAACCGCAGCCCGGGAACGTCGGCGAACGCGTCCACCGACTCGTCGCGGAGATAGCGCCGCAGCTCGGCGATCGTGGTCTTCGAGTCGGCCAGATTCCAGAGAACGAAGCGGACGATCACGCGTCGGATCGAGGCAGCTTGGCGATCAGCGCCTTGATCTGACGGAGCAGCTCGGCTTCCTCGTGGCCGAAATCGTCGAGGTAGGAGTGGAGCGCGGCCTGGAGCAGCCGGAGCTCCCCTTCGGTCAGTTCGATCGTGTGCATCTAGAACGGCCCCCTCGGCTCGTAGCTCCCGCGGCGTGCGCCCACCGCGATCATCGTCAGTCCATCCGGGCCGGCGACGAGCTGCCGGGTCGTCTCCGGGTCGAATCGACAGAACGTGCCCTCGCGGAGCTGGATCTCCTCCCCGTCCACGCGGTAGATGCCGCTTCCGCGAATGATGACGTTCACCTCCTCCTGGCCCGACTCGCCCTCGTCGTGCTCGCGCCCCGCCATGCCAGGCGGGATCTCGAACCAGTTGATCCCGAATGCCTCTGCGCCAAGCTGGCGGCGAACGAAGCGGACCGCTCCGCCGGGACCGCCCGGCTCGACCTCCTCGATGTTGACCACGCTGTAACCCATGGACGCTCCTTACATCCGAAAGATGCCGAAAGTGGTTTTGGGGATCGGGGCGTTCAGAGCGGCCGAGATCCCGAGCGCCAGCACGCGCCGCGTGTCGAGCGGGTCGATGATCCCGTCGTCCCACAGCCGCGCGGTCGAGTGGTACGGGTTCCCCTCTCGCTCGTACTTCTCGCGGATCTCGTGGGCGTCGGCGTCACCGACCATCGTCAGCACGGTCGCCGCCTGCTCGCCGCCCATCACGGAGATCCGTGCGTTCGGCCACATCCAGAGCTGCCGCGGCTCGTAGGCGCGCCCGCACATGGCGTAGTTGCCCGCGCCGAACGACCCGCCGACGATCACCGTGAACTTCGGCACGGCGGCGTTCGCGACCGCCATCACGAGCTTGGCGCCGTCGCGCGCGATCCCGCCGGCCTCGTACTCCTTGCCGACCATGAAGCCGGTGATGTTCTGGAGGAAGACGAGTGAGACGCGCCGCTTGCAGGCGAGCTCGATGAAGTGGGCGCCCTTCTGCGACGACTCGGCGAAGAGGACGCCGTTGTTCGCCAGGATCGCGACCGGAAAGCCATCGATCCGCGCGAACCCGGTGACGAGGGTCTCCCCGTAGTTCGTCTTGAACTCGTCGAACCGCGAGCCGTCGACGATGCGCCCGATCAGCTCACGCGCATCCGCCTGGTGGCGGAAGTCCTCGGGGATCAGCCCGTGCAGCTCGGCCGGGTCGGCGGCGGGCGGTTCCGGCTCGGCGATCTGCCACGGTGCTGGAGGCGGCTGTGGGTGGAGGTTCCTGACGATCTGGCGCGCGAGCGCCAGTGCGTGCTCGTCGCTCGTGGCGTAATGGTCGGCGACACCGGAGCGGCGCGTGTGTACGTCGGCGCCGCCGAGCTCCTCCGCGCTAACGTCCTGGCCCGTCGCCGCCTTCACGAGCGGCGGGCCGCCGATGAAGATCGTCCCGGTGCCGCGGACGATGATCGTCTCGTCCGACATCGCCGGCACGTAGGCGCCGCCCGCGGTGCACGAGCCCATCACGACGGCGATCTGCGGGATCCCCTTGGCGGACATCTGAGCCTGGTTGAAGAAGATCCGGCCGAAGTGGTCGCGGTCGGGGAAGACCTCGTCCTGGAGCGGCAGGAAGGCGCCGCCGGAGTCGACGAGGTAGAGGCAGGGGAGGCGGTTTTGCTCGGCGACCTCCTGCGCGCGCAGATGCTTCTTCACGGTCAATGGGAAGTAGGAGCCGCCCTTGACGGTCGCGTCGTTGGCGACGACCACGCACTGCTGCCCCTCGACGACGCCGATCCCGGTGACGATCCCGGCCGCGGGTGCCTGACCCTCGTACAGCTCCCACGCCGCGAGCGCGTTCAGCTCGAGGAAGGCGGCGCCGGGGTCGACGAGCCGATCGATCCGCTCGCGCGCCGTCAGCTTGCCGCGCGAGCGGTGGCGCTCCGTGGCCTTCTCCCCGCCGCCTCGCGCGACCTGCGCAGTGCGCTCCCGCAGCTCGGCCACCAGACCCTCCATACGCTCGCGACGGTGCTCGAACGCCTCGTCCTTCTGGACCGCCGTCTCGAGGAGCGCCATGGCGCGAGCCTACCTCGCCCGACTCCCTCATTAGGCTCAGCGGCATGATCGTCGCGCACCTCGACCTCGACGCCTTCTTCGCCGCGGTCGAGGAGCTCGAAAATCCGGAGCTGAGGACGAAACCGCTCGTCGTCGGCGGGGATCCCCGCGGGCGCGGCGTCGTCGCGACGGCGAACTACGAGGCGCGGAAGTTCGGGATCCACTCTGCGATGAGCTGCGCCGAGGCGCTGCGCCGCTGCCCGCACGCCGTTTTCCTCCGGCCGCGGCACCCGGTCTATCGCGAGTACTCCCAGTCCGTGTGGTCGACCGTGCGCGGGGTCGTCCCGACCGTCGAGCGCACAGGGCTCGACGAGGGTTACCTCGACATCGGCGAGGTGGCGGCGGATTTCCTGCAGGCGCGCAAGGTCGCCGAGGCGGTGCAGACGGCTGTGCGCGCGGCGACGAGCCTAACCTGCTCACTCGGCGTCTCGACCTCGAAGGTGGTGGCCAAGGTCGCCTCCGACTGCCGCAAGCCGGCCGGTCTCACAGTCGTCCCCGTCGGCGGCGAGGCGGACTTCCTGGCGACGTTCGCCGTTCGCCGCCTGCCCGGGGTCGGGCCGAAGGCCGAGGAGCGGCTCGCGGCCGCCGGCGTCGAGACGATCGGCGGCCTTGCCGCGCTCCCTGATGCCGAGCTCGAGCGCCTTCTCCCGGGAAGCGTGGGCCGCGTGCTCCGCGACCGGGCCCGCGGGATCGATCCCCGCGAGCTCGAGCTGTCGAGCGAGCGGATCTCGATCAGCGTCGAGAACACCTTCGAGCGGGACCTCACCGACAGGGGGCAGCTCCACGCCGAGCTGCTCTGGATGGCGGAGCGCGTGGCCGAAATTTTGGCGCGCGACGGCCAGACCGCACGCACGGTGACCACGAAGCTCCGCTACACGGACTTCTCGATCCGGAGTCGGTCGACGTCCCTACGGGTCGGGATCGACGACGCCGGCCGGATCGGCGAGCTCGCGTGCAGCCTGCTCGACCGCGCTCTCACCGACCGGCCGGGCGCCCTCCGTCTCGTCGGCGTCGGCGTAGCGGGTCTGGCGAGCCACCGCCAGCTCGCCCTCGTTTAATCATTCGCGCTCTTTGCGGCTGAAGCGAGCCGGGGATCCCCCATTCGGGTGACGACCGGTACAACCGAGGGTCTAGACTCGCGCACCAGGCACCACAGGGCTGCGCCCTCCTTGCTCCCGAGTGCGTGAGTGTCTGTGCTGGTACAAGCTGCAACAGCGGAGGGACAAGAAGGTGTCGCACCGCGAGAAAACCTCCCCGGAGCCCGACCGTCGACCGGAGGAAGTGCCGCCGGGCCAATTCGTCTCGGCTGAGCTCCAGTCCGACTGCTCTCGCTTCCTCGAGGAGATCAAGGAGGTCGTGCGCCGCCGAATCGAAGCCGGGCTGGGCCGAGAGCACTAACCCGGCCAGCCCCCGAGCCCATGCCTAACCTTCAGGGCATGCGCTTCGAGGTGCAGATCGAGATCGACCGTCCGCCCGAGGACGTCTTCGGGGCGTTGACGAACATCGACCGCCTCCCGGAGTGGCAGGGGAGCGCGGTGAGCGCGGCGGCGGAGGGCCCGCTCGGCGAGGGCACGCGCATCCGGGAGACGCGCCGCCTCATGGGCCGCGAGTTCCACGTCGTGCAGGAGGTGACGGCCTACGACCCGCCATACCGGTTCGACGTCCAGTCGGTGGAGGGCCCGATCCCGCTCAGCATCAGCCATACCCTCGAACCGTCCGGCGGCGGCACCCTTCTGGAGGTCGTCGGTGAGGGGAAACCACGCGGGATGCTGCGCTTCGCCGGCGCCGGCATCGCCAAGACCGCGGAAGCCGAGTTCCGCCGCGACTTCGAGAAGCTGAAGGAACTGCTCGAGGCCGGCTAATCGTCCTCGCTACCCGCCCTCCACCAGGCGAGGACGAGCCCGCAGGAGATTGCACCGACCACGAGGGCGCGGCGGCTCGCCGTGATGTTCTCCGAACGCATGATCGAGCTTCAGGACGTGCCGCCGAAGTCGACATCCTTGGTCTCGACCGTCCCGGCCGTCCGCCCCGGCGCCGTCTGGTAGGTCCAGTACAGGTTCGTGTGCGCGATGACCTGGTCCGGCGGCGGCGCCCCCCATGCCGTCTGG